>Ga0070683_100000378_pt1 | contig 30961 bp, 29 predicted proteins | sample KBSC713LmetaG_FD_64662 | JGI IMG/M metagenome (GOLD analysis project Ga0070683, IMG submission 64662) | Corn rhizosphere microbial communities from Kellogg Biological Station, Michigan, USA - KBS C7.1-3L metaG | ecosystem: Host-associated > Plants > Roots > Rhizosphere ... | reverse complement strand
TGGCGGTCGGCCTGGCGGTCGGCCTGGCGGTCGGCCTGGCGGTCGGCCTGGCGGTCGGCCTGGCGGTCGGCCTGGCGGTCGGCCTGGCGGTCGGCCTGGCGGTCGGCCTGACTGTCGACCGCGTCACCGGCCGGGCGTCGCGCTTCACTGGTGCGCCGCGTCCGCGTCCGCCGCTTTGGTGCCCGGCTGGCGTCCTTGTCCTCGCCGGCCTCGGTCGCCACCTCGCTGCCGGTGGCCGCGGTGGCCGCGGTGACCTCGCCACCCTCGGTATCGACCACGCCACGCCGGCGGCGGACCCGCTCACGCTTGTGCTCGCCGCCGCCGTCGCCGGTCTCGGCACCGCCGCGGTCGCGCCCGCCCGGCCGGCGGGTGCGTCCGCCCGGTCGGCGGGAGCGCCGGCCCTCGACGTCTTCGAGCTGCTCGGCCTGCAGGCCGGCGCGGGTGCGCTCGGCGGTCGGCAGTGAGCCGGACAGGCCCTGGACGATGTCGAGGTCGCTCAGCAGGTGGGCCGAGGTGTGGTAGGTCTCCGGCGGCTCGGGGATCTCCAGCCCGAGGGTCTTGTCGATGATCCGCCAGCGGGGCATGTCTTCCCAGTCGACGAACGTGACCGCGACCCCGGTCGCGCCGGCGCGACCGGTGCGGCCGATCCGGTGCGTGTAGGTGTCCGGGTCCTCCGGGCAGTCGTAGTTGATGACGTGCGTCACGCCGGTCACGTCGAGCCCACGAGCGGCCACGTCGGTCGCGACCAGCGTGTCGATCTTGCCCGCCCGGAACGCGCGCAGCGCCCGCTCGCGGGCCCCCTGACCGAGGTCACCGTGCACGGCGGCCACGGCGAAGCCGCGGAAGTCGAGGTCTTCGGCGACGCGGTCGGCGGCTCGCTTGGTACGCGTAAAAATCATCGTCAGGCCCCGGTCACCGGCCTGCAGGATGCGCGCCACGACCTCGATCTTGTTCATCGGGTGCGTGCGGTAGACCAGCTGCTGGGTCAGCGGCGACGGCCCGGTCGTGGCGTCGTGGTGCGCGTGGATCGTCATCGGGTGGCGCAGGAAGCGCCGGGCCAGCGCGACGATCGCGTCGGGCATGGTGGCCGAGAAGAGCATGGTCTGCCGCTCGTCGGGCAGCATGGCCAGGATCCGCTCGACGTCGTCGAGGAACCCGAGGTCGAGCATCCGGTCGGCCTCGTCGAGCACGAGCGCGCGGATGCGGTTGAGCTTGAGCTGCTTGCCCTTGGCCAGGTCGAGCAGGCGGCCGGGGGTGCCGACGACGATCTCCACGCCCTTGGACAGCGCGTCGGTCTGCGGCTCGTAGGCCACGCCGCCGTAGACCGGGAGCACCCGCACGCCGCGGGTCCGGCCGGCGGCCGCGATGTCGCGGGCGACCTGCAGGCCGAGCTCGCGGGTCGGGACCACGACGAGCGCCTGCGGGAAGCCGTCGGCCCCGTCGGACGGGGCGACGACCCGGTCGAGCAGCGGGACGCCGAAGCCGAGCGTCTTGCCGGTGCCGGTCGGAGCCTGGCCGATGAGGTCGGAGCCGCGCAGGGCGATGGGGAGGGCGTATTCCTGGATGGCGAACGTGTGGACGATGCCGACGGCTTCGAGGGCCGCGACGGTTTCTGGGCGGGCGCCCAGCTCGGCAAAGGTGGGACTGTCGGGGCGCACAGGCGCGCGGGCGGCCAGCGTCTCGCCGGCCGGGATGTTTTCTTCTGTCATCTGATGCTCGGAGCGTCTTCCTCGCGGGAGCGCCCCGAAACTGACGGGTGCGCTCGGAATGTGTCGGGGGCGCGGGCCGCACGCGAGCAGACTCGCGGGCCACACGCCAAGCTGCGCCGCTGGGAGGGGCACAGCCAGCTAGTAGAGCTATTCTCGGCCATTGTACGGTCAACCTGAGCGAACCGCAGAATCCGGTACTCTGCCGTCGTGTCTGAACCAACGCCAGCCTCCTCGCCCCCTCGCGAGGCCGTGATCGACCTGCTGGGGATGCTGGCTTACGCGGAATTGTTGGCCTTTGACCGGATAGCCGCCGACGCGCGGCTTGCGCCCGACCTGCGGCGGCGGGCCGCCCTCAGCGAGATGGCCGCCCTGGAGATCAACTGTTACGCCCGGTTGGCGGCGCGACTGCAGCAGCTCGACGCGGACGTCGATGAGGCGATGGCGCCTTACGTGGCGGCTTTTTCCGCGTACCACGAGTTGACCGAGCCCAGCGACTGGCTGGAGGGGGTCACCAAGGCATACGTCGGCGACGGGATCGGCGACGACTTCATCCGCGAGGTCGCGACCGCGTTGCCGGCGCCCGACCGGGATCTGGTCTACGAGGTCCTGCACGACTCGCGGCACGCCGACTTCGCGGCCGAAGAGATCCGGGCGGCGATCGCCGCCGACCCGAAGGTCGCCAACCGGCTGTCCATGTGGGGCCGCCGGCTCATCGGGGAGGGCATTTCCCAGGCGGTACGCGTGGCCGGCGAGCGGCCCGCGCTGGCCGCGCTGATCGCCTCCAACCCGGACAGTGACGTGCAGACGCTGCTGACCCGGCTGACGTCGGCCCATACCCAGCGCATGGCGTCGGTCGGCTTGAACAACTGAAGGGACGGCGTCGCCGCCGTCCCTTCGTTTTGACCTTGAGCAGTTATGGGTTCAGGCCGTGGAAAACCCGACGGGGCGGGACTGGGCCTCAGCGATCTCGATGTAGGCGATCTTGTCGACGGGCACGATCACGCGACGCCCTTTTTCGTCGACGAGCGTCAGGATGCCTTCGCCCTTGCCGATTGCGTCGCTGACCGTCGCCTCGACCTCGGCCGGCGTCTGGGCGCTGTCCAGAACCAACTCTCGGGGTGCGTATTGCACACCGATCTTGACCTCCACCTATTTCCTCCTTGGTTGGTCCGGTCGCATCACACTCAGTGTGGTTGAAGACTAACGCGATCGATCGGCCCGGGTGTTCGCTGTTCGCTTAGGACGGGTCCACGTGCAGGGGGAAACTCGCGATCCCGCGCCAGGAGAGGGCCGTCATGAGCGCTTCGGCTTCGGCCTTGTCGACCTGTCGACCGCCGGCCAGCCAGAAGCGGGCGGCCGTCTCGGCCGCACCGACCAGACCGGACGCCAGCAACTCGGCCCGCGCCTGGCTCACTCCGGTGTCGCTCATGATCGTGTCGGTGATCGCGGAGATGCAGCCGCGCTCGACCCGCTCGACCCGCTGCCGAACGGCCGGATCGTTGCGGAGATCGGACTCGAAGACCAACCGGAAGGCTTCCCCTTCGTGGTCGACGAAATCGAAGTATGCCTTGACGGCCCCGCGTACTCGTTCTTTGTTGTCGGTCGTGGCGGCCATCGCGGCGCGGATCCTGTCCACCATCGCGTCACAGTGCGTGTCGAGGAGCGCCAGGTAGAGCTCGAGCTTGCCGGGAAAGTGCTGGTAGAGGACCGGCTTGGAGACACCCGCGCGCTCGGCGATGTCGTCCATGGCCGCGGCGTGGTATCCCTGCGCAACAAAGACCTGCTGAGCTGCGGCGAGGAGCTGCTTACGGCGAGCCGAGCGGGGCAGCCGCACGGGCCGGCCCGTCGCTTGTGTGCCGCTCGTCGCCGACGTCATCGTGCACCCTCCGGATTGGGTAGAGATTGCAACTTACCCCCTGTACCCACACACGGTAGCCTCACGGGAGGGGACGGAGGAGTGCGCGGTGGACGAAACAGGGCAACCAAACAGCCCAGACCCGGCGGCCGCACAGCAAGGCTTTGGAGGACCCGCAGCAGGGCAGACCACACCGGAGAATCCGGACGCGCGTTGGGCGCCGCCGGCGACGGCTGACGATGGTTCGGCCGCCGTAGTTCCGCTGTGGCGGGAGCCGCCGTCCGGCTCAGCTTCCGGCCGCGCCTCGGTAACCGGTGCATCCAACGTCCTCCCGATCAATGGCGCTTCCCGGCTCAACGGCGTGCGCCGCGGACGCCTCGACGGCCGTCCTCCCTACGCGGACCTCCTGACCCCACCATCGGCGCCGGTAAATCCGATTCCCCTGCAGGCTGTTCCCGTCCCGCCCACCAGTGGCCCGCCGTTCGCGTCGCCATCCGGACCTCCGTCCCCCGACTCACCGGATGCGCAGACGACGATGGCCGGCCAGCCCGGCAATGTGCTGAATTACGGGCACTACCCGCCCGATGGTCAGGGCTGGTTGGCCCCGGCCGAGCCGCCCCGGCCGGCCGACCTGCCGCCGGGCTACCAGCCGATGCCGCAATACCCGGCGGCCGGCCAGCCCGGCTATCCGGCGAGTGACCCGACCTATGCGCCGCCGAGCCCGCCCACCTCCGACCATGCACAGGCGTTTGTGCCGGCGCCCGCACTGCCCTCCTACCCACCGTCCTCGGTCTACCCGCCGTCGCCGACGTTTTCGCAGGCCTCGGCCTATGGGCCGGCTGCGGCTCCGGGGCTGGCTCCGGAGCCGCCGGCGCCATCCTCAATGGCTCCTTCTTCGCCGGCACCAGCCGCGCCGGGGGCGGCGTATCGCATCCCGACGCAGTACGAGGGCGCGACGCCGCTGTTCGACCAGCAGCCGCCCCCTCCCGAGCCGCCGGTCGACTGGGCCATGCCGTCCTACCCGACCCAGCGGCAGTCGTCCGACGCGTTGACGACAAATACCCCGATAAGGGGCACCGCTCGGCCGGTGCCGCCGGCCTCCGCTCCCTTCGGGTCGGTCCCCGATGCTGTGGATCGGTCATCGTCGTCCTCGTCGCCCGTTGCGGATCGGTCCTCTTCCCTGGATCGCTCGCCCGGCTGGGATCGCAACACACCAGTGGACCGGCCGGCCGTGGCGGATCGGCCGTCGTCGCTCGACGGGGCGCCGGGTGTCGATCGGATGGCCGGTCTTGACCTTGATCGGATGCCGGGCCTTGACCGGGCGCCGGGTGGTGAGCGCCCTTCGGTCCTCGACCACGGGTCGGGTCTGGATCGGCCGACGTCGCTGGGTGGGATGGCGCCGCTGGACCGGCCGTCCTCGCATGAGCGTCCTTCTGGGTCGGAGCGACCACCGTCGCTTGAACGGCCTTCCGGACTGGAGCGGCCGCCCTCGCAGGAGCGTCCTTCTGGGTCGGAGCGGTCACCGTCGCTCGATCGGCCTTCCGGGTCGGAGCGGTCACCGTCGCTCGATCGGCCTTCCGGGTCGGATCGACCTCCTGGTCTGGACTGGCCGTCGTCGTTGGAGCGGACATCGGGATTGGACCGGCCGTCGTCGCCGGGGATGGATCGGCCGTCGTCGTTGGAGCGGCCTTCCGGGCTGGATCGGCCAACGTCGTTGGAACGGTCGCCGGGCGAGCGGCCGGCGACGCTCGCGGGTGACTGGTCGTCCATGGAACGCACCACGCCGATCGAGCGCCCGCCGTCCCTTGATCGGCCCTCGTTGCTGGACCGGCCGTCGGTCGACCGGCCGACCGGCATGCCCAACCCGGCCGCCTCGGCGCCGGTCCGCCACGCCACCACGCAGAACGGTCTTCCGCAGCGGGTGCCGGCCGAGCCGGACGTCCCCGACGTCCCCGGCGCGTCTCTTGACACGCCCCCTGCGTCGCCGCCCGACCTGGCGCGGATCGCCGCCCATCTGCGCCACGACGACCTCGGCGGGCCGACCGCCGACGGGCGCCCCGACGGATTCGACATCCCGGCCGTGCTCGAGGCGGTCCGGGGGGTGCAGGGCGTCCGCGAGGCGAAGCTCAACCCCAAGCCGGGCGGCGGGCACATGCTCCGGCTCGAGCTGGCCGACGACGCCGACCCCGGCTGGGTGAGCCGGGCGGTCGCGCGGCTGCTCAACGAGAAGATGGGCCTGGCGGCCGAGCCGACCGCGGAGAGCGCGGCGGCCGCCGCCTCGACCGCCACCGCCGAGCAGTCGTTCGTCGCCGACAGCCCGCACCGACCCCGGCCGACCAGCGGCGGCGCGCGACACACGGCCGCGCCGACCACCGGTTCGTTCCCGACGGCCGCGCCGACCACCGGTTCGTTCCCGAGCAGCGCCCCATTCCCGACGGCCGCGCCGAGCACCGGCGTCCCCATGTCGACCGGCAACCCGCTCACCGACCCGCTGACCGACCCGCTCGACCTGGACAGCGCCGAGCTGGCCACCGAACTCGCCGCTCCGCACATGCCGACGACCGGCTCACCGGTCCCGGTCTCAGCCATCCCGACGGCATACATCGGTGGCGACCACATCCTGCACCGCCACGATTCGCCGCCGATGGTCCGCACGGGCATGGTCCACTCGCCCCGCGTCCTGATCGACGGGGTCGACGTGCGCGTCCAGGGCGTCGACGCGGTCGTCGAGGTCCGGCTGACCGCGGACGGTGTGCCGGCCGTCGGCCGAGCGAGCGGCCTCGACGTCGACTCGGTCGTCCTGCGCATGGCGGCCGAAGCCGCGGCCAGCGCCATCGACGTGTTGCTCGTCGACCCCGAGTCGGGCGCCCGCGGGCGTTGCATCATCGAGCACGCCGTGGTCGTGCCGCTCGGCAACTGCGACGTGGCGGTCGTCGTCCTCCAGATGAACTGCGACGGCTGGATCGAGCAGCTGACCGGCTCGTCGGTCGCCAACGGTGACCCGCGTTCGGCCATGGTCCGCGCGACCCTTGGGGCGGTAAACCGACGTCTCGAGGGCCTGCTGCCTTAGGGCCGGTATCAAGGTAGGGGCCGGAGCAGTTTCATCACGCCGCCTGGAACCACGCCGGTCACGGCCGGGTACAACCCCGGTATCCGGCCGCGCCCGGGGCGGCCCCAGCCGACGCCTGAGCCTCGCCTCGCTCCGGCCCGTACCTTGATACCGCCCTAGGTCTGCACGCTGCACACTTGAGGGATGAAGCGGGCAGTGCTTTCCCCGGAGTTCACCGTCCCGTCGCTTGCGGCGCTGCCCTCGCGCTGGCCCGGCCGCACGGTCGAACTCGACGGGACCGCCACCTTCGTGCGCGAAACCCCGGCGACGAGCGCGGCGGCCGAGCCCGCGCTGTACGTCCACGGTCTCGGCGGGTCGTCGAGCAACTGGACCGACCTCGCCGCGCTGCTCGCCGACCACCTCGACGGCCAGGCGATCGACCTGCCCGGCTTCGGCCACAGCGGACCGGCCCGCAGCTACACGATCGCCGCCATGGCCGAGCGGGTCGTCCGCTGGATCGAGCACAGCGACCGCGGACCGGTCCACCTGTTCGGCAACTCCATGGGCGGGGCGGTGGCGGTGAAGGTCGCCAGTACGCGGCCGGATCTGATCCGCACGTTGACGCTGATCTCCCCGGCGATGCCGTTCCTCGACCCGCGCCGGTCGGTGCAGGGCCGGATCGTGCCGCTGGCGTTCCTGCCGCGCGCGTCCCGGTACATGGCCTACCGGATGGCCACGATGACGCCGGACGAGGTCGCCGCGATGGTGATCGAGGCGTGCTTCGCCGATCCGTCGCTCATCCCCGAGCAGCGCCTGGCGGAGGCGATCGAGGAAGCGAAGCTGCGCAGTTCCGTGCCGTGGTACGCGGACGCTTACGTGCGGAGCCTCCGCGGCCTGGTGAGCAGTTTTCTTCGCGCGTACCTGCCGGGTGAGGGCTCGATATGGCGCGCCGCCGCGAGGATCACCGCACCGTCGCTGGTGATCGCCGGGCGCCAGGATCAACTCGTCGATATCCGGGTCTCGCCGCAAGTCGCCCGCGTGATTCCGGACAGCCGGTTGCTCATGCTGGCCCGTGTCGGGCACGTCCCGCAGATGGAGTCGCCCCGCACGGTCGCCCGGGCTTTTCTGGGCATGCTGGGCGAAACTCGGCAGGCGGACATACCTCGGCAGGCCGGCATGGCAAGCTAACGCCGATGGCACAGCGGTTGGGCGGCGACGACCGGCGGGTGTCGGCGGCGGCGCCGGGTTACCCGCCGCGACCGGCCGTCGGCCAGACCAGCGACCGCGATCTGTGGGACGGGCTCGACGGTCCCCGGCCGCGGGAACAGGCGTCGCGGCACCGCCGCAAGGCCCGTAAGCGCAACCGGCTGGCGATCGTGGTGGCCCTGCTCGCGGTGGCCGTGGCCGGTGGCGTCGTGATCGGCCGGATGGCCTGGGACCGGGTCGCCGGCAACCTCGACACGGCCGCCGACAACGCCGGCAGCAACCTGAGTGACCCCTCCAAACCGAGTGTCGTCACCGCCACCGCGGGAGCGGCCGAGCTCGGGCCCGTACGCGGGGCCGGCACGTTCACCTACGCGTCGGTGACCGGCAAAGTCCACGGCACGGCCGGGCCGCTCAAGCGCTTCAAGGTCGCCGTCGAGAACGGCAGCGGCCAGGATGCGGCCGGGTTCGCCGACGCGGCCGACGCGGTGGTCGGCGACCCGCGCGGCTGGACCGGCGGCGGTCAGCTGCGCCTGCAGCGGGTCGGCGGCGCGGCGGCGGCCGATTTCACGATCTTCCTGGCGACGCCGGCGACGTCGGAGGCGATGTGCGGGACCGGCGGCCTGCACACCGACCAGTACACGTCCTGCCGGCTGCCCGGGAAGCTGGTCATCAACTTGGCCCGCTGGCTGGGCGGCGTGCCGGACTACGGCGCTTCGGTGGCCGTCTACCAGCAGTACGCGATCAATCATGAGCTCGGCCATGAGCTGGGATTCGGGCATGAAGCGTGCCCGGGTCCGGGGAAGCCGGCGCCGGTGATGATGCAGCAGACACTCGGGCTGAAGGGGTGCACGGCCAACGCGTGGCCGTTCATCGACGGTCAGCGATACGCCGGTCCGAAGGTGCCCTAGCTCACTCAGGAATGTCAGTCGGGCGGGGCAGAATAAGAACCATGTCGTTGCCACCACTCGTCGAGCCCGCCGCTGACCTCTCCGTCGACGAGGTCCGTCGCTACTCCCGTCACCTGATCATTCCCGACGTCGGAGTCACTGGGCAGAAGCGCCTGAAGAACTCGCGCGTGCTGATCGTCGGGGCCGGCGGCCTCGGCTCGCCCGCGCTGCTCTATCTGGCCGCGGCCGGGGTCGGCACGCTCGGCATCGTCGAGTTCGACACGGTCGACGAGTCCAATTTGCAGCGCCAGGTCATCCACGGCCAGTCGGACATCGGCCGGCCCAAGGCGGAGTCGGCGCGCGACTCGATCCGTGAGATCAACCCTTACGTCAACGTCGTGATCCACGACGAGGCGCTCAGCAACGACAACGTCATGGACATCTTCCGCGAATACGACTTGATCGTGGACGGCACCGACAACTTCGCCACGCGCTACATGGTCAACGACGCGGCCGTGCTGCTCGGCAAGCCCTATGTGTGGGGCTCGATCTACCGGTTCGACGGCCAGGCGAGCGTGTTCTGGGCGGAAAACGGTCCGTGCTACCGCTGCCTCTACCCGGAGCCCCCGCCGCCCGGCATGGTTCCGTCCTGCGCCGAGGGCGGCGTCCTCGGCGTGCTCTGCGCGTCGATCGGCTCGATCCAGGTGACCGAGGCGATCAAGCTGTTGACCGGCATCGGCGAGCCGCTGCTGGGCAGCCTCGTGGTCTACGACGCGCTGGAGATGACCTACCGCAAGATCAAGGTGCGCAAGGACCCCAACTGCGCGATCTGCGGGGAAAACCCGACCGTCACCGGGCTGATCGACTACGAGGACTTCTGCGGCGCGGTCTCCGAGGAGGCCCAGTCGGCCGTCGTCGGCTCGACGATCACCGCGACCGAGTTGCGTGACTGGCTCGAGTCGGGCAAGTCGATCGACTTGATCGACGTGCGTGAGCCGGCCGAGTGGGAGATCGTCCGGATCCCGGGCGCTCACCTCATTCCCAAGGGTGAATTTCTCAACGGCACGGCGCTGGCCGAGCTGCCGCAGGACAAGCAGATCGTGCTCTATTGCAAGAGCGGGGTCCGCTCGGCGGAAGCCCTGGCCGCGGTCAAGGCGGCCGGCTTCCGCGACGCAGTGCACGTCCAGGGTGGGGTCGTATCGTGGATCAAGACGGTGGACCCGTCGCTGCCTATTTACTGATGTTTGACCGGGCCGACGAGGGGTTAGTCTGCTGACCGTGGTCGACCTAGACGCCGCGATCGGCTATGTCGTCGCGCACGGAGACGCGGTGGATCGCGCTCGCCTCGCGTGGCTGCGCTCGGGCATCGCGCCGCCGCCGGACGTGCTCGACAAGGTCGAGCTGGGCGGCACCCCGAGCGGCGGCTGGCCGGCATTCTGGGGCGGCGACGTGGCGTCGATCGACGCCACCTGCTTCCGCCTGGGCGAGCTCGACGACCTCGGGGCGCTGGAGCGTCCGGCCGCGCGCCGGGCGCTGGCCTGGCTGGCCTCGACCCAGCGGCCCGACGGCATGTGGGAGGAGGACGCCTCGCTGGCCGGCGTCGCCCCTCCGTGGGCCCAGCCGGGCGACGAGGAGGCTCGCCTCTACCTGACGACCAGCGCCGCGTTCTGGCTGGTCGTCGGCGGCCCGAGCGAGGAAGAGCGCAAGGCGGCCAACCAAGCGGCGAGCGACGCCGCCTACGACCACTACGGCAACTACGGCGCTGGGCGCGACACGAGCGAGCACACGACCCGGATCGTGCGCGCGGCCGAGGCGTTCCGGGCCGCGCTGCGTCCGGACGGCAGCTGGCCGTCGTTCCTGGTGACCGGCTGGCTCGGCGGCGCCGTGCTCTACCACCTCGGCTGGTTCTACGAGGCGGCCCAGATCCAGCTCGCGCTGACCGAGCGGGTGCCGGACATGTCCGCGGCCGACACGGCGTCGCTCTACGCGGCGCTCCGGCGGATCGGCATGTCCGACGACGACTCGCTGCTGCGGGCCGCCCGCCGCCGGTTGAGCGAGACCCAGCGCAGCGACGGCGCCTGGGAGAGCGACGACGGCGACCAGTTCAACGTGCACACCACTCTGAAAGCTTTACGCGCCCTCCGCACGGCCCCCTAGCGGGTGTGACCGGCGCCGGTCACCACGTATTTCGTCGAGGTCAGCTCGGGCAGGCCCATCGGGCCGCGCGCGTGCAGTTTCTGCGTGGAGATTCCGATCTCCGCCCCGAAGCCGAACTCCTCGCCGTCGGTGAACCGGGTCGACGCGTTGACCAGGACGGCCGCCGCGTCGACGCGAGACGTGAACTCGTGCGCCGCGGTGATCGAGCGGGTCACGATCGCCTCGGAGTGGCCCGAACCGAACCGGGCGATGTGCGCGACCGCCGCGTCCAGCGACGCCACGACGTCGGCCGACAGGTCCAGCGACAGGTATTCGGCGGCGAAGTCGTCATCGGTCGCCGGGATGACGTCGGCCGAGTAGGCCGCGACCGCCGGCGAGCCGTGCACGGTCACCCCGGCCTCCTTCAGCGCCGCCAGCGCCATCGGGAGGAACGCCGCGGCGACCGCCTCGTGCACCAGGAGCGACTCGGCCGCGTTGCACACCGACGGCCGGGACGTCTTCGCGTTGAGCAGGATCCGCAGCGCCATCTCGAGGTCGGCGTCGGCGTCGACGTAGACGTGGCAGTTGCCGATCCCGGTCTCAATGACCGGCACGGTCGACTCCTCGACCACCGACTTGATCAGCGCCGCCCCGCCCCGCGGGATGAGCACGTCGACGAGGCCACGGGCGCGCATCAGCTCCTTGACCGAGTCGCGCGTCGACGCGTCGAGCAGCTGCACGCAGTCTTCCGGGAGGCTCGACTGGCTGCACGCGGTACGCAATATGGAAACAATGGCCGCGTTGGAGTGGGCCGCGGACGATGAGCCGCGCAGCAGGACGGCGTTGCCGGACTTGAGGCACAGGCCGGCCGCGTCGGCGGTCACGTTGGGACGGGCCTCGTAGACGATGCCGACCACGCCCATCGGCACCCGGATCTGGCGCAGCTCCAGCCCGTTAGCCAGCGTCGAGCCGCGCACCACCTCGCCGACCGGGTCGGGCAGCCCGGCGACCTGCCGCAGCCCGCCGGCCATCCCGGCGACCCGTTTGTCGTTCAGGGCCAGCCGGTCCAGCAGCGCCGTCGACATCCCGGCGGCCCGGCCCGCGGCCAGATCCTCCGCATTCGCCGCGATGATTTCCCGTGTACCGGCGAGCAGCGCGTCGGCCATCGCCTCCAGTGCGGCGTCCTTGACCTTGCGGGGAGCGGTCGCGAGCACGGTGCTCGCCGTGCGGGCCCGGCGCGCCTGTTCCGAGACTGACATAGCTCCCCTTCTACAGCAGGACGAGGTCGTCGCGGTGCACGACCTCTCGTTCGTAGTGTGGCCCGAGCTCGGCGGCGAGCGCGGCGGTGGACCGGCCGAGCAGCCCCGGCAGCTCGGTGGCGTCGTAGTTGACCAGGCCCCGGGCGACCGGGGTTCCGCCGATGTCGACGAGATCGACCGGGTCGCCGGCGGCGAACCGCCCGTCGACCGCGGTGATCCCGGCCGGCAGCAGCGAGGCGCCGCGGCGGACCACCGCGTGCACGGCGCCGTCGTCCAGGTGCAGCCGGCCGCGGGGCGAGGTGGCGTGGGCGAGCCAGAAGAGCCGGGCGGCCGGCCGCTTGCGGATCCGGTGGAACAGCGTGCCGACGCCGTCGCCGGCCAGCGCCTTGCCGGCCAGTGGCGCCGAGGTGAGCACGACCGGGATGCCGGAGTTGGTGGCGATGCGAGCAGCTTCGATCTTGGTAACCATGCCGCCAGTGCCCACGCCGGCCTTCCCGGCTCGGCCGATGCGCACCCGGGCCAGGTCTTCTTCCGAGCGGACCTCGGTGATGGCCCGGGAACCGGGACGGTTGGGGTCGCCGGTGTACAGGCCGTCCACATCGGACAGCAGAACCAGGGCGTCGGCCTGCACAAGCGCGGCGACCAGCGCGGCCAGCCGGTCGTTGTCGCCGAACCGGATCTCCTCGGTGGCGACAGTGTCGTTTTCGTTGACGATCGGCACGGCCCCGAGGTCGAGGAGGCGGCGCAGGGTCCGGTAGGCGTTGCGGTAGTGCGCACGGCGGGTCACGTCGTCGACGGTCAGCAGCACCTGCCCGACGATGCGGGCGTGCCGGGCGAACGCGTCGTTGTACGCGCGCATGAGCAGCCCCTGGCCGACGCTCGCGGCCGCCTGCTGGGTCGCCAGGTCGCGGGGACGGCGGGGGAGCCCGAGGGGGGCCAGCCCGGCCGCGATGGCCCCCGAGGAGACCAGGACGATCTCGGCCGGGTGGGTGGCAATCGCCTCGACGAGCGCGTCGACGCGCGCGGCGTCGAGGCCGCCTTCCGCGGTGGTCAGCGACGACGAGCCGACCTTGACCACGATCCGCCGCGCCGCGGCGACCTCTTCCCGCACGTCGCCCATTGTGACGCGGCGCCTTGCGCGGCCCGGCCTCGGTTCCCATATGGTGGCGTCCTGTGGAGGACTTCACCGAGGATGTGTTGTCGCTCGTCGAGCAGATCCCGCCGGGCCGGGTCATGTCCTACGGGGCGATCGCCGAGTACCTCGGTCAGGGCGGCCCGCGCCAGGTCGGCTCCGTGATGTCCCACCACGGCGGGGCCGTCCCCTGGCACCGGGTGGTGGCCGCCAACGGCCGCGTCGTCCCCGGACACGAGCAGGAGGCGTTACGCCGGCTGCGAGGTGAGGGCACGCCGCTCCGGGGCGATCATGTCGACATGAAGAAGGCGGCCTGGTATCCCGGCCTACAGCATTAAGCCGACGCCGCCGCGTCGCGAGTCGGCTCCGGCCCCGGCCAGGCCGACCGCGCTCACTCCGCCGAAGTAGTGGCTGAGGTGGTCCCAGCGGCGCACCGAATACCCGGCCCGCTCGAGCGCGGTGAGCTCGGCCTCGTCGTAGCCGGCCTCGGCGTGCACGACGTCGGCCCGCCCGGTCTCGTCGTCGACCGCGTGGAACCGCGGCCGGTTGATCGCCGTGTGCGTGTCGTCGCCGTCGACCAGCACGTTCAGCAGCGTGTGGGTGAGCGCTGTGCGGATGCGCGACGCCCCGGCCGAGCCGGCCGCGAGGACCAGCCGGCCCTCGTCGTCGACCACGACCAGCGGGCACATGTTCGACTCCATACGGTCGCCCGGGCGGGTGTCGTCGGTGATCAACTCGATCTCGCCGAGCATCGAGTTGAGGTGGACGCCGAGCCCGGGCAGCCACACCCCGGCGCCGATGCCCAGCGTGGTCGTGCAGACGCAGGCGTTGCCGTCGGCGTCGACCACCGACACGTTCGTGGTGTCGCCGATCTTCTGCGGTCCGCGGGCGACGAGCGAGTGGGCCAGGGCCACCGCCCGCTCCTCCTTGGGTAGCGATGGCAGGCCGGCCGGCAGGGACCGCAGCGTCGCGACGGTGTTGCTGAGGTCCTGTCGCGCATACACGTGCAGGCCAGCTAAAACAGCGTGCTCGACCGGCACCTGCAGCACCCGGTAGTCGGCGAGGTCGGCTGGGCCGATCGCGCCGCCGCCGGCCCGCACGGTGTCGACCAGGAGCTGGCCGACCCGGCCGGTGTAGAAGGCCTCCGGCCCTTCGTCGGCCAGGATCCGCAGCGCCGTGTCGAGGCCCGGGTGGCGCAGCAGGTCGCCGCCCTCGAGAAGCTTGCCGCCCGGCGCGTAGATCGACGCGCCCAGCCCGGGCAGGAACGCCGGCGCGACCATGACCAGCGCGCGGGCCTGCGGTGCGGGCAGCACGACGCCGCTGCGGGCCAGGCTGATGGCCGGTGACACGACGCTCTCCCACGGCAGGCGGCCCCAGCGCTTGTGCATCTCGCCGCAGCCGGCCGGCACGCCAGGGATGCCGACGCTGGCCGCGCCGATCTCGTACTCCTGCGGCACCCCGCCGAAGGCCACCTCGATCGGCACCATCGGCCCGGCCGTCACGTCCCCGTCGAGCCCCGGGATCGCGCAGAAGAAATCGAGGCAGGTGACCTCGCCGGTGCTCGCGTCGTAGTACGTGGCGAAGCCGCCGCCGCCCAGCCCGGTCAGGATCGTCTCGCCGACGCAGGCGGTCAGCATCGCGGCGGCGGCGGCGTCGGCGGCCGAGCCGCCGGCGGCGAGCACGCGTAGCCCGACCTCAGTGGTCGCCGGGTGTCCGGCGGCGACGCCGGCCGGTATGCGATTCGCGGACCCGATCATTACCATCGTCTTTCACCATGGCGCTTCCGCACGCATCCGAGATTCACCCGTCCGGGGTCCTCCCGGTCGGGGTTCGCGCGGGATACGCGCTGGGCTCCCTGGTCACCGGCGCGTTCGGCACCGTGCCCGGGCTGTTGCTGCTGCCCTACCTGACTGACACGCTCGGCGTTGCGGCCGGGGTCGCCGGACTGCTGGTGCTCGCGCCGAAGGCGTGGGACGTCCTCGTCAACCCGGTAGCGGGCCGAGTCTCAGATCGTACCCGCGGGGCGCTCGGCGCACGGCGCCCTTACCTGCTCGGCGGCGGGCTCGCGCTGGCCGTCCTCTTCGCGCTGATCTTCGCCGGCCCGTTCGGCACGGACGGCGCGTGGCCGCCGGCGTTCGTCGCGCTGATGTTCATGGCCGCCGCGACCGCGTTCGCGTTCTTCCAGGTGCCCTACGTCGCCATGCCGGCCGAGATGACCGACGGCTACGCCGAGCGGACCCGCCTGATGACCTGGCGGGTGGCCGTGCTGGCGCTGGCGATCTTGTTATCCGGAGCCGTCTCGCCGATCGTTGTGAAGGCGGCCGGCGGAGGGCTCCCCGGCCATCGCGCCATGGGGCTCTTCGTCGCCGCCATCATTGTTTTCGGGGCTTGCGGCGCATTTATTGGTACTCGGCGAGCTCCGCTCGGCCGCGTGGTGGACAGCGAGCCGTCGCTGCGGGCGCAGTTGGCGATCGTCGGCCGGAACCGGCCGTTCCGGCTGCTGCTCATCTGCTTCGTGGCCCAGGCGGCCGGGATCGCGACGATGCTGGCCGGGGTCAAGTACTTCGCGACCCAGGTCCTCGACTCGCCCGACGCCGGGCCGACCGTCCTGTTCGCCTGTTTCGTCGGGCCGGCGCTGCTGGTTATGCCCGTGTGGACGCGGGTCGGCGACCGGTTGGGCAAGCTCCGGTCATACGTGCTGGCCTCGGTGATCTTCGCGGTCGGGGCGCTGCTGATCCTGCTCGCCCCGATCCTGCCGCCGATCGCCGTGTACCTGATCACCGCGGTCATCGGCGGCGGGTACGCCGGGCAGCAGGTCTTCGCACTGGCGATGCTGCCCGACTGCATCGCACTCGACGCCGAGCGGACTGGCCGGCGCCAGGCCGGCGTGTTCACCGGGGTATGGACGGCCGGCGAGACGTTCGGGTTGGCGCTCGGCCCGGGGATCTTCGCGCTGGTGCTGCAGGCGTTCGGCTACGTCTCCAGCGACACCGGGACGGCCGCCGTCCAATCGGGGACGGCCAAGCTCGGCGTGCTGCTCGGCTTCACGCTGCTGCCGGCGCTTATCGTCGGCCTGGCCGTCTTCGTGTTGCGCGGCTATGAGCGAGGAGAGACATGAGCTTGCTGGCTCAGCCAGTACCCCCGGAAAAGATCTTGGCGGAACTCGCGGCACTGCGGCGGGGCGATCTGCCCACGCACGGCGGGCGGCTCTTCGCGTATGTGTACGACTCGGGTGAACCCGGGCTTGACGATCTTGCGGCGGCCGCTCATCAGCTGGCGGCGTCGGTCAACGGGCTCGACCCGACCGCGTTCCCATCGCTGCTGGCGATGGAGAACGACCTGGTCGCGGCGGCCGGATCGATCTTGGGTGGTGGCCCCGGCGGGGTCGAGTCGGTCGTCGGCAGCGTCACCGGCGGCGGCACCGAGTCGCTGATCTTGGCAGTCAAGGCGGCTCGGGACGCGCGGCCGGACGTGACCAGCCCGCGGCTGGTCATGCCGGTCACCGCACACGCCGCACTGGCGAAGGCTTGTGCGCTGCTCGGGGTCGAGCTCGACCTGGTGCCGGTCTCCTCCTCGACGCTGCGGGTCGACCCGGCCGCGTTGGCGGCTCGCCTCGGGCCGGACACGATCTTGGTGGCGTGTTCGGCGCCTTCGTACGCGCACGGGATCGTCGACCCGGTCCCGGCGATCGCGGCGGCCGCGTCGACGGCCGGCGTGCGATGCCACGTCGACGCCTGTTTCGGCGGCTGGACCCTGCCGTATCTGCGGCGGCTCGGCGCCGACCTCCCGCCGTTCGACTTCTCCGTGCCCGGCGTCACCAGCATGTCGGTCGACCTGCACAAATACGCGTACTGCCCGAAGGGCGTCTCGATCCTGCTGCACCGCGACGAGGGGCTGCGGCTCCCGCAGTACTTCGCGTACGCGGACTGGCCGGGCTACACCATGATCAACCCGGTGCTGTCCTCGACGCGCTCGGGCGGGCCGATCGCGGCGGCCTGGGCGACGCTGCGGGCGATCGGCGACTCGGGATACCTCTCGCTGACCTCGAAGACCTTGGAAGCGGTCCGCGGCCTTGGCGAGGCGATCGCCGCGGTCGACGGCCTGCGTCTCCTGCCGGGCGATTCGACCGTTGTCGCGTTCACGGCCTCTCGGGTCGGCGATCTTGATCTCTTCGTCCTGGCCGACGAGCTCGCTGCTCTCGGCTGGCACACCCAGCCCCAGTTCCGCCACGGCGACCTGCCGCGGTCGATCCATTTGACGGTGACGGCGGCGGTGGCACCGGGTGTGCCGGCGTTCGCCGCCGACCTGGCGACAGCGGTCAACCGGACCCGGGTGCACGGGCCGGTCTCGGTGCCCGACTTCGACCCGTCGCTGCCGGTCGACGAGCTGGCCGCGGCGCTCGGGTTCTCGCTCGCGCCGGGCTCCGCGATGGCGCCGGTCAACACACTGCTCGACGCGGTACCGCCGGCCGTGCGGGAGCAGCTGCTGACCGCGTTTCTCAGCTACCTCCAGCGCCCGGCCTGGTGATCTGAGCAGTAGGCTTCGGGCATGGCGGGACTGCCGGGTGTGCTGGGTGAGCCGATCAAGTTCGTGCTCAACTGGGGACGGCGCTATTCGCTGTGGGTGTTCAACTTCGGGCTGGCCTGCTGCGCCATCGAGTTCATCGCGACGTCGATGGGCCGGCACGACTTCATCCGGCTCGGGGTCATCCCCTTCGCGCACGGGCCGCGCCAGGCCGACCTGATGGTCGTGTCCGGCACGGTGACCGACAAGATGGCGCCGGCCATCAAGCGGCTCTACGACCAGATGCCCGAGCCCAAATACGTCATCAGCTTCGGCGCCTGCAGCAACTGCGGCGGGCCCTACTGGGATTCGTACTCGGTGACCAAGGGCGTCGACCAGATCATCCCGGTGGACGTCTACGTCCCCGGCTGCCCGCCCCGGCCCGAGGCGCTCCTGCACGGGATCATGCGGTTGCAGGACAAGATCGCCGGGGAGTCCTCGGGCCTGGGCGGCGTGCATCGGCCCGACGTGGCGGCGCTGACCGCGCCGCCCGTCAAGCCGATCACGACAGGGTGACCGTGTTGTCCACCGAGTCGTCGTTGTAAACGGGATCGTTCGCGAGAAGGCGGACGCCCGGCTGTTCGGGCTGCACCGAGGAAGCCACCGAGTCGGGGTAGGCAGGCGCGGTGAACGCCGGATCGTTGGCCGTGCTGGAGCTGACCCTGAAGGTGTACGAGCGGCTCTCGCCCACCTTGAAGCCGAACAGGTGGCACTCGATCATCACGAGGTAAACGTCACCGTTGCCCGGCAGGTCGCCGTTCTTGCTGGTCGTGCAGTCGTGGAGGTCGGTGGTGATCTGCAGCGCTGCCGACAGCACCTTCGAGCCACCGATACTGAAGCGGACGACCGCGCCCGGCGCCGCCTTCGGACCGTGGTTCGTCACGGTCACCGTGGCGGTTCCCTTACGCACGCCCTTGACCGGCTTGCCGAGCTTCAGCCCGGTTATGGTCACTCCCAGGTCGGTCGGCGCCGCCACGGGCGTGAACGACGTCCGCCCGCCGGTCTGCGTGAACGCGCTGCCGTCGTACGAGTAGCTGCGCCACTGGTGTTCGACCATCTCCTCGGTCGCCGCGCAGCAGACGGCGATGTCGCCGACCTGCACCCCGACCGCACCGTTGGCGTCGGCCCGGACGTCGAACACCGACTTGAACGGCGACTTCGCGGTCGTGATGACCACCTGATCGACCGTGACGATCTTGCCGTCGGTGTCCCGGTCCAGGGCCAGGACGACCGAGGCGTGCCCCTCGATCGTGCAGTTGATCAGCGCGATCGTCTCCTCGGCGCCGTCGTGGTCGAAGTCGACGTTGATCACCTTCTCAATGCTGTAAGCGACGTCCGGGTACTTCCCGCCGGTCGGGTTGCCGTGGAAGGTGAACTTGCTGCCGCTGCAGAGGGACTGATCCCTCGGCGTGCCGCCGAAGTCGACCGTTGCGTGAGCCAGCTCGGCCATCGTGATCCGGCCGTCCGGCGCGATCGGGGTCATCGAGGCCGACGCCGAGGGCGGCGAGTCCGACACGCTCGGATCGACGCTCGGCCCGGTCGAGTTGCCCGGCACGGGCGGCGGCCCCTTGGCGTCGAACAAGCCGGTTGCATATCCCGTCGCCGGGATCATGACGGCGACGACCGCGGCGGCCGTCGCGGCGATCAGCCGGACCCGCCGGCGATGCTTGATCGTGGCTCGGGCGGCGTCGGCGCCGGTCGGGTGCACGAGCGGACCCCCGGCGCGAAACGCGGTGAACGCGTCGTCGATCAGGTCAAGTTGCTGCTGCTCATCCATGGTTGCGCTCCATTCTGAGGTCCGAGAGTTGAGTGGCCAGGGCCGCCCGGCCGCGCGACAGCCAGGCCTTGACCGTGCCTTCGGCCACGCCTTCCTGCTGCGCGATGTCGGTGATCGACAGGTCGGCCAAGTGGAAGAGCACGACCGCGCGGCGCTGCTTCTCCGGCAGCGTGGCCAGGGCCCGGCTCAGCACGACCCGGTCCGGGCTGGGCTCCGCGAAGTGCTCCTCGCGCTGTTGCCGGGCGTGGGCCTGGGCGACGCGCAGCCGGCGGAACCGGCTGGTGGCCAGGTTCCAGGCGACCTTGCGGATCCAGGCCAGCGGATCGTCGAACCAGGCGACCCGCGGCCACCGGGCGAGCGCCCGGCAGAACGCCTCCTGGACGACGTCCTGAGCGACTCCGAGGTCGCCCGTGTACGCGTACAACTGCATGGTCAGCCGCTGAAAATGGGCGGCGTAGAACTCGTCGAACCCAACGCCCGGCGGTCCCACGTCGTCGGCCTGGCCCGACGACTCCTGCAAGCTCATCACGGTTCCTCCCCGAAGGTTGCTGATGGCACGAACACGCCTCATCGACGGCCCTGGTTGCGGTCACCAAGATGACAATGCGGCCGTAGTATCGCCCCATGACGCCCGCGGAGATCGGCGCGAAGCTGAGTGAGGCGCTCGGGGCGACCGTCACCGAGTCGGCCGGCGGCCCGTTCGCCCGCGCGACCGCCGACGTGCCGGCCGAGCGGTGGGTGGCCGCGGTCCAGTTGGTCCGTGACGAGCTGAGCTGCGACTTCTTCGACTGGTTGACGGCCGTCGACGAGCTGGACGAGGGTTTCGCGATAGTCGCCCACCTCTGGTCGACCAGCCAGAAGCACGGGGTCCTGCTGCGCACCCGCGTGCCGCGGGAGGCCCCGGCCGTCGAGTCGCTCACCCGGCTCTACCCGGGCGCCGCCTGGCATGAGCGCGAGACGCACGAGATGTTCGGCGTCGACTTTCCCGGCTTCGCCGGCCCGTCCGGGCTGGCCCCGCTCCTGTTGGCGCCCGAGTTCGAGGGCCAGCCGCTGCGCAAGGAGTTCGTCCTCGCCGCCCGCGTGGCCAAGCCGTGGCCGGGGGCCAAGGAGCCGGGCGAGAGCGAGCACGCGGCCAGCCGGCGGCAGCCGATGCGCCCGCCCGGCGTGCCCGATCCGGCCGAGTGGGGGCCGCGTGCCAGCGTGGATTGAGCTCGCGATCCGCGTCGTCGCGGTCGTCGTCGCATTCCTCACCCTGCCGCTCCTGGTCGGGCAGGCTGAGCACAAAGTCATGGCGCACATGCAGGGCCGGCTGGGCCCGATGTACGCCGGAGCGTTCCATGGCTGGGCCCAACTCATCGCCGACGGCGTCAAGTTCGTCCAGAAAGAAGACGTGACCCCACGGCAGGCGGACCGACCGATTTTCCGCCTTGCGCCGGTCGTTTCCCTTCTTCCTTATTTAGTCGTACTGCTGGTGCTGCCGCTCGGCCCGTCGGGTCTCGTGGCGCAGCCGCTGGACATCGGACTGTTCTTCGTGCTGGCGGTCGTCGGCATCGGGGTGGTCGCGGTGCTGATGGCCGCCTGGGCCTCGGCCAACAAATACGCGCTGCTCGGCGGGCTGCGGGCGGCCGCCCAGCTGCTCGGCTACGAGCTGCCGCTGGTCCTGGCCGCGGCCTCGGTCGCGATGGCCGCCGGCACGCTGTCCCTCCCCGGCATCGTCGAGGCCTGGCGGCCCTGGTGGCTGCTCTGGCAGCTGCCGGCGATGCTGGTTTTCTTCACGGCCGGGCTGGCCGAGATCCGCCGGCCCCCGTTCGACATGCCGATCGCCGATTCGGAGCTGGTGTTCGGCTACATGACCGAGTACACCGGACTGCGGTTCGCGTTCTTCCTGCTCGCCGAGTACGTGGGGATCGTGGTCATCGCCGCCCTCACCACCGTGCTGTTCCTCGGCGGCTGGAAGGGCCCGTTCGCCGACGCCCAGCTCGGCTGGCTGTGGACGTTGATCAAGGTGTTCGCGGTGGCGTTCGTGGTGATCTGGGTGCGGCTGGCCAACCCGCGGCTGCGGGAGGACCAGCTGCAGCGGTTGTGCTGGCTGGTCCTCGTGCCGGTCGCGTTGGTCCAGTTGGTGCTGACGGCAGCGGTAAAGGTGGCGCTCTGATGGATATCCCCGGCAAAGGGCTGGCCAAGGGGCTCGCGGTCACGCTCGGCACGATGATGCACCGCTCACACACGCGGCAATACCCGGACGTGGCCCCCGACCTGCCGCCGCGCTCGCGAGGGGTGATCGCACTCCTGGAGGAGAACTGCACGGTCTGCATGCTCTGCGCGCGCGAGTGCCCGGACTGGTGCATCTACATCGACTCGCACAAGGAAGAGGTCATCGTCCCGGGGGCCGCCCGCGCCCGGCAGCGCAACGTGCTCGACCGGTTTGCGATCGACTTCTCGCTCTGCATGTACTGCGGGATCTGCATCGAAGCGTGCCCCTTCGACGCGCTGTTCTGGACGCCCGAGTTCGAGTACGCCGACTACGACATCCGGGACCTGCTGCACGAGAAGGAACGGCTGGGGGAGTGGGTGGAGACCGTGCCGGCCCCGCCCCCGCACGACCCGCACGGCGAGCCGGCCAAGGAGGAGACGGCGGCGGCGAAGCGCTCGGGAACGCCCGCATGACGACCGCCGACGTGCTGATCGCCGCGCTCGGCGCGGTGGCGCTGGGCTCCGGCCTGCTCGTGGTGACGACCCGGCACGTGGTGCGGGCCGGCCTCTGGCTGGTCGTAACGCTCGGCGCGATCGCCGGGCTCTACCTGGTCCTGACCGCTGAGCTGGTCGCTTGGGTACAGGTCCTGCTGTACGTGGGGGCCGTGGTCGTCCTCCTGCTCTTCGCCGTCATGCTGACCCGGGCCCCGATCGGGGCGAGCGACGACCTGGACCGGCCGCGCTGGCCGGGCACGCTGGTCGGCGCCGGGGCCGGGCTCGGCCTCGCGACCCTGTTCCTCATCGGGTACCGCTGGATGAAGGTCGGCCTGCCCGATCCGGGCACGGCCGAGCGGCTCGGCGGCGACCTCTTCCACACCTGGGTCCTGCCGTTCGAGCTGGTCTCGGTCCTGTTGCTGGCCGCGCTGGTCGGCGCGATCGTGCTGTCCCGGCCGGACATCGGGGGACGGCGCTGATGCATCCGGCCCTGCCCTTCCTCATCGCCGCCCTGCTCTTCGGCATCGGCGTCTACGGCGTCCTCGTCCGGCGCAACGCGGTGCTGCTGCTGATGGCGGTCGAGCTCATGCTCAACGCGGTCAACCTGGTGTTCGTGACCGCCGACAGCACGGTCAAGGCGGCCGTCCCGCGCAGCGGCCAGGTCTTCGCCCTGTTCGTCATCGTGCTGGCGGCCGCCGAGATCGGCGTCGGGCTGGCCATCATCCTGCAGCTGTACCGGTTGCGTCGCAGCGTCGCGGTGGACGAGGTGCCGCTGTCCGACTCCTCCGAGTCTGAAAAGAGCCCAGTGTCATGAGCGCTGCGGCGCGCCGTGGCGCGTCTGGACCTCAGGCCGCGCTTGCGCGGCCTCCTCGGAAGACGTGGCTTAAGGCGCGCTGCATCGCGACCAAGGAGAGCTCATGAGCGTCGACACGCTTGGCCTTTTGCTGCCGGTCATCCCGGGCGGCCTGGCGCTCATCGGGCTGCTCGTGCGGGACCGCCGCGTGGCCGCCGCGCTCGCGGTGGTCGGGTCCGGGGCGGTCCTCGCACTGGCCGTCGCCGTGGTCGCCCGCGGCCCGCGCCCGGCCGACCCCGGCGTCACCATCGCCGAGTTCGGGTCGCTGCACGTCACGTTCGGCACCTGGCTCGACGGCCCGGCCGGACTGGTACTGGTGGCCGTCGGCGTGGTCGCGTTCGCGGTGCAGGTCTACTCCATCTCCTACCTGCACGACGACGACCGCTATGCGCCCTACGCGGCCCAGGTCAACCTCTTCACCGCCGCCATGGTGCTGGTCGTCGTGTCCGGCGACCTGATCGCACTGCTGATCGGCTGGGAGGTGATGGGCATCTGCTCGTACCTGCTGATCGGCCACGACCGCACGCTGCCCGAGGCGCCCGGCGCCGCCGTGAAGGCCTTCCTGGTCACCCGCGTCGGCGACGTCGGCTTCCTGCTCGGCATCGCGCTGCTCGGCTTCCACGCCGGTTCGTTTCAGATCGAGAAGGTCTTCGCCGCCAACCTGTCCGGCCCGGTACTGGTCGCCGCCGGCATCCTGCTGCTCGCCGGGGTGGCCGGCAAGAGCGCCCAGTTCCCGCTGCATACCTGGCTCCCCGACGCGATGGCCGGCCCGACCCCGATCTCCGCGCTCATCCACGCCGCCACCATGGTGGCCGCCGGCGTCTACGTCGTCGCCCGGCTCTTCCCGCTTTTCGAGCGGTCACCGGCCGCGCTGACCGTCCTCGCCGTGATGGCCGCGATCACCATGCTGCTCGGCGGGCTCGCTGCGATGGCCCAGGCCGACATCAAGCGGGTGCTGGCCTGGTCGACGGTGAGCCAGCTCGGCTACATGACCGGTGCGTTGGCCGTCGGCGCCCGCGACGCGGCCCTGTTCCACCTGCTCACTCACGCCGCGTTCAAAGCCTTGCTGTTCCTCGCCGCGGGCGGCGTCATCCACGCCGTCGGCAGCAACCTGATGGAGACGATGGGCGGCCTGCGGACCCGGATGCCGGCCACCTTCTGGTCCATGACGATCGGCCTCGGCGCGCTGGTCGGGATACCGCCGCTGGCCGGGTTCTGGAGCAAGGAGTCGGTCCTCGGGGCCGCGCTCGACGCCGCCCGGGCCGACCATGGCGTGATCGCCTGGCAGGCGGCGTTCGCCGTGTACCTCGCGGCCGGCATCACCGTCCTTTTCACCGGCTTCTACGCGATGCGGCTGTGGCGGCTCACGTTCTTCGGCGCCGCGCGGTCCCAGTCGGCCGAGCACGGCCACGAGCCGCCGTGGACGATGCGGGCGCCGATCCTCTTCCTGGCCGCCGCGTCGGTGGTGGTCGGCTTCGTCGGGCTGTGGACCGCGTTCGGCCGCCGGCTCGGCGCCGAGGGCGCGGTGTTCCACTTCTCGGCACAGGTCGTCGTGCCGCTCGTCTTCGCCGCCACCGGTGTCGCCCTGGCCTGGCGCCGCGACCCGGCGGCCGATCCGATCCTCGCGGTCCGGCCCCGCCGGGCGCTGGCCAACGCGTTCTACCTCGACGCGCTCCAGGACGCGCTGGTGGTCCGCCCGGTCCGCGCGCTCGCCGGCGCGACCCGCCGGACCGACGAGTCCATCGTGGACGGTGCTGTGGAGTCGGCCGGGGCCGGAGCGTTCGGGGCCGGCGGCTGGCTCGCTCGAGCCCACCGGGCCGGACTGCCCCGCGCGGCGACGGCCGCCCTCACCGGCGCCGTGCTCATCGGCGCGGTCGCCGCCGTCCTGCTGGGGGTGCGCTCATGAACCTCCTTTTCGCCACGCTCGCCCTGCCGCTGCTCGGGGCGCTCCTGGCCGCCGGCCTACCGAGCCGGCTGGACCGCGCGGCCCGCATCGGCGGAACGGCGTTCGCGGCCGCCTCCGTGGGGACCGCCGTCGCCCTGCTGGCCGGGCGGCCGAGCGCCACGCCGGTCGGCCCCGGCTCGCCGATCCGGCCATGGCACGAGGTCGACCTCGCCTGGGCGCCCGACCTCAGCGTGCGATTCCACATCGGAGTGGACGGCATCTCGTACCCCCTCATCGTGCTGACCGCCCTGCTGACGTTGCTGTGCTGCGCCTACTCGCTCTGGCGAGTGCCCGAGCCTGGGCGTGGCCGGCTCCTCGTGGCGCTGCTCCTGGTCATCGAGGTCGGCATCATCGGCGTCTTCCTCGCCCTCGACCTCGTGCTGTTCTTCGTCTTCTTCGAGCTCGTCCTGCTTCCCATGTACGCGGTGATCGCGGTCTGGGGCGGCCCCGACCGGCGGCGGGCCGCCCGCAAGTTCGTGCTCTACACCCTGTTCGGCTCGGTGCTGCTGCTGGTCGGGGTGTTCGTGGTGGTCGCGGCGGCCGGCACCGGCGACCTCGTCGCGCTCAGCGACCCGGCCCACCGGACTCTGGCGGCTGGCCCCCAACTGCTGGCGTTCGTGCTGCTGGCGATCGCGTTCGCGGTGAAGAGCCCCCTGTGGCCTCTGCACACCTGGCTGCCGGCCGCCCACACCGAGGCCCCGACGGTCGGCTCGGTGATTCTGGCCGGCGTGCTGCTGAAGATGGGCACCTACGGCCTGCTGCGGGTCGGGGTCGGGGTCGCGCCCGAGGGGGCTCGCAAGGTGGCGCCCGTCCTCGCCGTCCTGGCCGTCGCCGCGATCCTCGTCGGTGGTCTGGTCTGCCTGGCCCAGACCGAACTCAAGCGGCTCATCGCGTACTCCTCGGTCGGGCACATGGGCTTCGTCCTGCTCGGCATCGCGACGCTGACCACGACCGGCTTCCAGGCCGCGCTCATCGGCAACGTGGCCCACGGGATCATCACCGGTCTCCTGTTCTTCCTGGCCGGGGCGATCAAGGACCGGGCTCACACCGGCGAGCTGGTCGAGCTCGGCGGGCTGCGCGAGGTCGCTCCGGCGCTGTCCGGCGTCCTCGGGTTCGCCGCCATCGCGTCGCTCGGCCTACCCGGCCTGGCCGGGTTCTGGGGCGAAGCGTTCGCGGTCGTCGCCGCGATCGGCCGCGGCGGTCCACTGTGGACGAGCTTGGGCGTGCTCGCGGCGGTCGGCGGCGCACTCGCCGCGGCGTACTTCCTGAGACTTTTGCGCCGGGTCACCCACGGCGCGCCCGGCCCGTCGGTGACCGGGCTGGGGGTCGCCGCCCGCCTCCAATCGGGGGAGCTGGTCGCGTGGAGCCCGCTGATCGGGCTGGCGCTCGCGATCGGCGTCGTCCCCGCGCTCGTCCTCGGCTTCTCGAACGGGCCGGCCCAGCTGCTCGCGGCGGTGTTCGGCCGTGGGTGACCAGATGGCGTTGCTGCCCGCCTATATTGCCGCCGGCACCGCGGTGGTCGTATTGCTGGCCGATTTGGTTTCCGGCAAGCGCGGCGTTGTCGTCGGCGCCGGTGCGATCGGGTCGCTCGCGACGCTTGGTGCGGCGATCTTGGTGAGTTCTTCGCGGGGGCCGTTTACCGCCTTCTGCGCTTCACCGTCGGCCTGCTCGATGGTCACCGACGACGCGGCCGCCGTCGTCGCCGGACTCTTCGCCCTGCTGACGCTGGGTGTGCTGGCGCTGTCCACGCCGGTCCTGCGCAGCGGCGACGTGCCGGTCGGCGAGTATTGCTTCCTGCTCGCCTGCTCGATGACCGGGGGCGTGGTCCTCGGCTCGGCCCGGGACCTGATCTCGCTGATCGTGGCGCTGGAGACGCTGACGCTCCCGCTGTACGTGCTGGTCGGCCTGCGGCGCTCCCGCGGTGCGGCCGGAGCCGAAGCAGCCGTCACGTTCTTCGTGGTCAGCGTCGTGTCGACGGCGGTGGCGCTGCTCGGGGCCGCCCTGCTGTATGCGGCGACCGGGGCGGTGCACTTCGATCGAATCTCGGCCGCTCTCGCGACGGTGGTCGATCCACACCTCCGGCCACTGGTCAGCGCCGGGGTGGTCCTGCTGCTGGCCGGGCTGAGCTTCAAGGTCGCCGCCGTCCCGCTGCACGCCTGGGCACCGGTCACATACGACGGGGCTCCGCTGCCCGTCGCCGCGTACCTGTCGACCGCCTCCAAGCTCGGCGGCGTGATCGCCTTGATCATGCTCACGCTCGGCGGGTTCGGTCCGATCCTCGGCACGGCCGGGCCGGCGCTCGCGGTGCTGGCGGTCCTCACGATGACCGTCGGCAACCTGATCGCGCTCCGCCAGCGGCGCCTCGTGCGGCTGCTGGCCTGGTCGTCGATCGCCCAGGCCGGTTATATCCTGGCCCCGCTCGGCGCCTACGCACTGCACGGCGGGCGAAGTGCGGCGGCCGTGCCGGTCGTGCTGGCGGCCACCGTCGCGTACACCGTCTTCTACGTGGTGCTCGAGTTCGGCGCGTTCGCGGCCGTCGTCGGGCTCCGCGGCGACCAGGACGGCGGTGCGATCGACGACTACCGGGGCGCGGCCCGCCGCTCGCCCTGGCTGGCCACGGCGCTAGTCCTGGCGCTGGCCGGGCTGGCCGGCCTGCCCCCCGGCCTGGCCGGGCTGTTTGCCAAGGTCGCCGTGGTCCGGGCGCTGCTCGGCGGCGACTCCGTCTGGCTGGCCGTCATCGTGGCGCTCAACGCCGTGATCGGGCTCGCATACTACGTACGGGTCGCAGCGACGCTCTTCGGCTCGCCGTCGCCGACTTCTCCGCAAAAGGTCTCCTGGGCGGTCGGCACGGCGGTCGGCGTGGCCACACTGGTGGCGGTCGGCATCGGCTTCGCGCCACAGTTGGTCATGTCCCTCGCCGGTGCCGTCCACCCCTGACAGTTGGTCACTTTCAGCGAACTCACAGCGACCGCCGGGAAGTACCCCCAGGTCGACGATGTTGACTGAAGCATGCAGCACAGGTACTTCAACGGACTCAAGACGGCCCTGCTCCTGGGGCTGCTTACCTCGTTGATCTTGTTGGTTGGCTACTGGTTCGGCGGGACCACCGGCCTGGTGATCGCCGTCTTCCTGTCGCTGGCCATGAACGCGTTCAGTTACTTCTACTCCGACAAGATCGCCCTTCGGGCGATGGGCGCGCGGCAAGTGTTGCCGCAGCAGGCGCCGGAGCTCTACGCCATGGTCCACGAGCTGGCCACCCAGGCCGGCCAGCCGATGCCGCGGATCTACGTGAGCCCGACCAACCAGCCCAACGCCTTCGCCACCGGGCGCAACCCGCAACACGCGGCGGTCGCCGTGACCGAGGGCATCCTCCGCATCCTGACCCCGCGTGAGCTGCGCGCCGTGCTCGGGCACGAGCTGTCCCACGTGTACAACCGGGACATCCTGATCTCGAGCGTCGCGGCCGCGCTCGGCGGCATCATCACGATGCTGGCCAACCTCGCCTGGTTCCTGCCGATCGGCCGGTCCGACGACGAGGAGGGCCCTGGCATCGGCGGTCTGCTCCTCATGATGCTGCTCGGCCCGCTGGCCGCGATGGTGATCCAGATGGCGATCAGCCGGAACCGCGAATACCAGGCGGACGAGTCCGGTGCCCGCCTGAGCGGCGACCCGCTGGCTCTGGCCAGTGCATTGCGGAAGATCCACCGGGGCACGCAGGCGCTGCCGCTGCCGGCCGAGGGCGGGCTGGCGACCAGCGCGCACCTGATGATCGACAACCCGCTGCGCGCCGGCGGCCTCGCGTCGCTGTTCTCCACGCACCCGCCGATGGAGCAGCGCATCGCGCGGCTCGAGCAGATGGCCGGGGTGGCGCGGGTCCGGTAAGCGCTATCGGTAGTTGGTGAATTGCAGAGATCACGGCCTCGTCCCCGAGGCCGTGATCGGTGTGCGGAGCGTGAAGCCCGCCTCGGGGCTATGCGGACCACGGATTGCATTCCTACAATCCAGCTTGTGATTGGTCGGCCTCCGTCGTCGGAGCCGCCCCCGCACGAGGGAGCAGCGAATGACCGGCCGAGACGGAACGGCTGACGAGCGGGACCGACGCGCTGATGAGCGGGACCGACGCGCTGATGAGCGGGACCGACGCGCCGACGAACGCGAGCGAGCCGCCGACCGCCGCCAAGTCGCCGCCGACGCGCGCGAGGCAACGGCAAACGCACGCGAACGGCAACTCGACGAGGAGGCTCGGCAACAGCACAGGCGGCAGCTAGATCCGATCGGCCGCTTCGACGACTTCCTGGAGCGGGAGGCGGCGCGCACTGAGCGCGGAAACGAGTTCCTCGACCGCTCCCGGGAAGCGGTCCAACGAGGCGTCGACCGGTTGGAACGTATCCGGGATGAAGGTCGCCACGACCGCACGGACCAGGAGTAGCGGTTTCACCGACTCTATCTGTAGTTGGTGAACTGGAGCGCGATCCCGAAGTCCTCCTGCTTGAGGAGGGCGATGACGGCCTGCAGTTCGTCCTTCTTCTTGCCGCTGACCCGGAGCTGATCGCCCTGGATCTGGGCCTGGATGCCCTTCGGCCCCTCGTCGCGGATTTTCTTCGAGATCGCCTTGGCCTTGTCCGAGTCGATGCCCTGCACGATGGTGCAGTCGATCTTGTACGTCTTGCCGGACGAGCGCGGGTCCGAGGCGTCCAGGGCCTTCAGCGAGATGTTCCGCTTGACCAGCTTGTCCTTGAAGACCTCCAGGGCCGCCCGGACCCGGTCCTCGGTCTCGGCCTGCAGGCTGACGGCGTTTTCTCCGGACCACTTGATCTCGGCGCCGGTGCCGCGGAAGTCGAAGCGCTGGTGCAGTTCCTTCTCGGCCTGATTGAGCGCGTTGTCGACTTCCTGCCGGTCGACCTTGCTGACGATGTCGAACGAGGGTGCCGAGGCCATGACGTGAGCTCCTGTGGTGCGATCGGCGGTACTTTCTGGCGTGCCGAGGGTACCCGTTTGCGTAGGCGGCCGGGCATGCCGCTATCCTTACTCGCGCCAGGCGGGTTGCCCGAGCGGCCAATGGGAGCGGACTGTAAATCCGTCGCGAAAGCTACCCAGGTTCGAATCCTGGACCCGCCACCGGCACCATGAAAGGCCCCGTCGCCTGGGAAACCGGGTGACGGGGCCTTCGTGTTGGTCCCATCAGTCTCACTGCGGACCGCCGAGTCTCACCCGCCGTCCCCCATACGTCCCCGCGCGGCGTTCGCTGTCCTGACGAGCCGGGCATCTGGCAGGAGGCGGTTGTTGACGGGCCCGACCACACGGCTCGCAACGGGCCGCTCGGCGAAGCTGCTTACATCGCGCGGGGGCGCGTTTCCCGGTGCGTTGACAGCCACCGATACCGTTTCACTTGTGCCACTCGGTGCGCACCGTCCGACCATGATGCTGACCCGCTTGCTCACGCTGGCCGCGGTGTTCACCGCGCCGGTCCTGATCACGGCCGTTGCCGCGGCGTTCTGGCCGGAGAGCCGCGCGGGGACGGTGATGGTGGTGGCCGTCGTGGCCGCTGTCGTGGGCGGCGGGCAGTTGGTCAGGGCCAACGTCCTGATCATTGCGGTGGCCTACAGCTGCGCGGCGCTTGCTGCGATCCTGACGCTCCTCGGCACGCCGATGCTGATGTTGCACCACTACGGCCAGTCGACCGAGGCCACCGTTGTCGCGGAGCGAAAGGTGGGTGACGAGCACCGGTACTTGCTCCTCGCGGCCAACGGCCAACCCATCTCCCCAGAGTTGTCCGAAAGGCGCGACGTGTTCGACCCCAATGATCTGGTCGATGTCGTGTTCGATCCGGGTGGCCGACTGGAGCCGGCGTACGCCGACCAGATGGACGACGCGGATGCGGTGCTCGTCGCCGCCATCGGCT
>Ga0070683_100000377_pt1 | contig 30991 bp, 30 predicted proteins | sample KBSC713LmetaG_FD_64662 | JGI IMG/M metagenome (GOLD analysis project Ga0070683, IMG submission 64662) | Corn rhizosphere microbial communities from Kellogg Biological Station, Michigan, USA - KBS C7.1-3L metaG | ecosystem: Host-associated > Plants > Roots > Rhizosphere ... | reverse complement strand
GAGGCCGATCACCAGGCCGAGCACGCCCCAGGCGAGCAGCAGCCGCCCCACCTGGCTGTCCGGGCGGCGTACCCACGCCACGAGCCCGGCGGCCACCGCCGCGCCGTTGCCCAACGTCCCGACGACCGTCGCCGCCGTCGCCGCCGTCGGCGCCGGCCCGGCCGGCCAGCCGGTCAGCCGGGCGCCCGCGAGCGCCACGGCAACCCCGAGCCCAACCCACAGCGGCAGCCGGCGTCGGGAATCCATCCGGACAGCATCGCAGCGCGGCCGGGACAGCGGAATCCGGAGAAGTACCGATTCGAGCCCAGGCCGACGCGGGATCTGCCCGATGCGGCGGCCCGCACGAGCACGGCAACCTCACCGCCATGACGCGTCTTCGCTCGCGGCTCGCCGCGGCCGCCGTGGCCCTCCTCGCCGTGCTACCGGCCGCGCCGGCGGCGGCCTGCCCCGCGCCCGTGTTCACCCCGCCGCGCCGCTACTACCTCGCCCTCGGCGACTCGCTGGCGTTCGGGTTCACGACGGCCAAGGCGCAGGCCGGGCGGCCGGCGTCGGCCTTCGACACCGGTTACGTCGACGTCTTCGCGGCCCGGCTGGCTCGCCTCCGGCCGGGTATCACCACGGTGAACTACGGCTGCCCCGGCGAGTCGACCGTCTCGTTCCTGGCCGGCCCGTGCATCTGGCGAGCCTCGGGCCACGGCCTGCACGACGACTATCCGGGCGCGCAGATCGACGCCGCGGTCGGCTTCGTGCACGCCCACCCCGGCGCCGTCAGCCCGATCACCCTCACCCTGTGGGGCAACGATTTGCGCGAGTTCGTCACCGCCTGCGCCGCCGAGCCGGACTGCCTCAAGGCCCAGGCGCCGGCCGCCATCGCCCGTCTCGCCGCGAACCTGACCACCATCCTGGCCCGGCTGCGGGCGGCCGCCCCGGCCGCCGAGATCATCGTCACCGGCGCCTACAGCCCGTACCTGGGCCAGCTCGCCACCGCCGACCCGCTGATCCAGACGATGAACACCGCCCTGGCCGCGGCCGCCGCCGCCCACCGGGCCCGGTTCGCCGACCCGTTCCCGGCCTTCAACCCGCAGGGCGACCAGGCCGCCGAAACCGCCGCCCTGTGCCGACTCACGCTCCTGTGTACCGAGGGCGACAGCCACCCCTCCGACGCCGGCTACCGCGCCATCGCCGACGAGGTGTTCGCCGCCTCCGGGTACGACCGGCTATGACGTCTCGGCCGTGCGCTCATCCGGCGCACGGCCGAGACGGTGCCCGGGGTGCCTGGCTGACCTATCCGGGACCTGGCTTTACCGGTACACGCGGAAATAATCGAACACGGCGGTGACCGGCGGTTGATCGCCGCCGTGCGCGATGAGACCGATGCGCGGCGTGGTTGTGCCGGCGAAGGTCCACGTGCCGCCCCAGTGCCAGTGCCGGCCGTCGGTGCTCCAACCGGCGCGGTAGTGGTGCTCGCCGGCGACGAACGTGTGGGCCAGCCGCAGCCAGATCGTCGGGGTCGGCGGCCCCTCGACCATGCCGCCGTAGGACGTCTGCCCGGCGTAGGGGATCTCGCGGCCGAACTCGATCTGCCGCGTGTTCCAGATGGCGACCTGGCTCAGCCGGGCGAAGTTGTCGTCGTCGGCGTAGACGATCAGGCCGGCCTGTTCGTAGTTGCGTACGGTGTCGACGCCGAGGTCGATGGTGAGCTTGGTCTCGACCACGAAGTCACCCCGCGGCGCCGGGCGGACCAGCACCCCGGCGTTGTTGCCGGAACCGACGAGGTCGGCCGGCTCGGTGGGCCAGCTGAGGACGCCGTTCGCCACGGTGGCTTGCGCGTCGGGGCGGATCCAGGTCCACCCGGCGCCCAGGCCGTTGCCGTTGAACTCGTCCGATGCGGAGCGGTCCAGGCGGCCGACTCGCGGGTCGGCGATCCGCGGGGCCGGCCGGCCGGCCGGCTGGTGCGGCCGGGTGACCGGCGCCGGCTGCGGCGTGTCCGTGGCCCGGGCGGTGGGCCAGCCGTGGACCCAGTCGAGCCGGTCGATGAGCATCGGCCGCCGGTTGATGCCGAAGGGCTCGTTGAGGTAGGGCTGGTTGCGGTCGATCGCGTGGTACACCAGCCAGTCCTGGCCGGCGAGGTCGGTGACGATCGCGTTGTGGCCGGTGCCGACCCACTTGTTCCCGTTGGGCTGGATGACCGGCGTGCCGCCGACCCGCGACGTCAGGAGCGATACGCCGTCCCGGTCGACGAACGGGCCCGTAGGGCTGGCCGAGCGGCCGGCGAACACGCTGTATCCGGTGGTCGGGCCGGCGCAGCAGTTGGCCGCCGAGGCGAAGAGGTAGTACCAGCCGCCGCGGCGCACCACGTAGGCACCTTCGTAGCGGTTGTCGATCGTGATCTGCGTCGGCGAGCCGGCCGCGGTCAGCCCGTCGGCGCTGAGCGGGACGGTGAAGATGCCGCCGAAGTACGAGCCGTAGTACAGCCACCGGTGTCCTTGGGCATCGGTGAGCTCGGCCGGGTCGAAGGTCCAGAGGAAGCCGCCACCCGGGGCCGGTCGCGGCGCGATGATCGGCCGGCCGCTGTCGGTCCACGGCCCGAGCGGGGTCGGCGCGGTGGCCACCCCGATGGCCGAGTCGTCCCCGTCGTTCAGGGTGGTGTCGGTGACGGTGTAGTACAGGACGTAGCGCCCGCCCAGGTACCGGATGTCCGGCGCCCACAGCCCCGCGGTCGGGGTGGCCCAGGCCGGGCGGTTGGCGGCGGTGAAGGCGTCGCCCGCGTACGTCCAGTGCACGAGGTCACCGGAGCGCAGGATGGGCACGAAGTGCGGGGTCGTCTCGCCGGCGTGCAGCGGATCGCTGGTCCCGTAGGCATACCAGTTGCCGTCGTGCCCGCGGATGATGGACGGGTCGGCGAACGTATCGGCCGCCGGTTGGGAGACCGGGTTGGTGTATGTCGGCGTCGCGGGATGGGCCATGGCCGTCGAGGCGGGTACCGCGACGGTGACCAGGCCGAGCACCGCAGCCGTGAGGGCGGCGCGTATGGACATGGGTCCTCCTGATGAGACGTTAGGGGCGTCGTTGCGGGTCGGAGGTCGGGCCGTGCACGGTCGGGCGATCGCCGTCCCAGGTGACCTCGTCGAGCCAGAGCTGCCGGCCGGGTGACTGCGAGCCTTCGGCCCCGGCGGGCCACGCGTGGTACAGCAGCCACGTGCGCCCGTCCTGCTCGACCATCGACGCGTGGCCGGGGCCGGAGGCGTTGCCTCGAGAGGCGAGAATCGGGTTCTGCGCGGCCTTCCGGCACGGGCCCAGCGGCGTGTCACAGGTCGCGTAGCCCTCGGCGTAGGCGGCGGTGTCGTAGGCGTTGGCCGCGTAGAACAGGAACAGCCGCTCGCCGTGCCGCCAGAGGAACGGTCCCTCGACGACGGCGCCCTCCCACGGCTCGGTCTGCTTGAGCAGCCGGATCGGCTGACCCAGCAGCTGCAAGCCGTCGTCGGACAGGCGCTGCGACCAGAGCCAGGTGTCGGTGCCGATCGCGTTGCCGTCGTTCTTCCATACCAGGTAGAGCGCGCCGTCCCGGTCGCGGAACGGGCTCGCGTCGATCGAGCCGCCGAGATCGGCCTGGCAGATCAGCGGACCGGTGCTGTCGTCGACGTACGGGCCGCCGGGTTTGGTGCCGACCGCCCGAGCGATGCACTGCCGCCCGGATTCGCGGTCGGCGACCGTGGGGTACAGGACGTAGCGGTCCGGCCCGAGCGGCAGGATCTCCGGCGCCCAGGTCTTGCCGGGGTCCGCCCACTTCGGCAGGTCGGGCAGCGCGTCCCCGGCGGCCGTCCAGTGCACCAGATCGGGTGAGGTGAGCACCGGGACGTTCTGCCCGCCGCCGTTGGTGTGCACCAGGTACCAGGTGTCGCCGACCCGGACCGCCTGCGGGTCGGGCGCGTCGCCGGCGTACACCGGGTTGGTGAAGGTGTCCACCGGATCCTCCTTTGCGGTGGCGTGGCAGGCGGTGAGCAGCACCACCAGAGCGAGAAGCAGGCGGGTTCGCCTCACCCCTTCAGCCCGCTGCGGGAGACGCCCTCGATGATGTAGCGCTGGGCGAAGACGAACAGCACGATGGCCGGCACGCTGGCCAGGACGGCGCCGGCCATGATGACCGGGTAGTCGGTGACGTACTCGCCTTGCAGCAGACCGAGACCGGCCGGCAGGGTCAGCCGGTCGCCGCTGAACAGTGTGTAGATGGGCCAAAGGAAGTCGTTCCAGTTGGTCAGGAACGTCAACACCGCCAGCGTGGCCAGGGCCGGCCGGGACAGCGGCAGGACGACGCGCAGGAAGATCTGCCACTGGTTGGCGCCGTCGAGCACCGCCGCCTCCTCCAACTCGCGGGGCAGCGTGAGGAAGAACTGGCGCAGGAAGAATACCCCGAATGCACTGGCGGCGCCGGGGACGACGACGACGGCGAGGGTGTCGAGCCAACCGAATTTGTCGACGATCAGGAAGTTGGGGATGATCAACGTGGCCGGCGGCACGAACAGCGTGGCCACGATCACCGCGAACATCAGGCGGCGGCCGCGGAAACGCATGCGGGCCAGCGCATACGCGGCCATGGACGCCGTCACCAGCACCAGGGCGGCATGGAACGTGGCGGCCAGCATGCTGTTGAGAAACCAGCGGAGCACGGGGTTCTGCGAGCCGGCGGTGACCAACCGCCCGTAGCCGTACGTGGAGAACGGATCGGGCAGCCAGGTGGGCGGGCTCTGCTGGGCGACCGTGTATGTCTTGACCGACGTGAGCACCATCCACACCAGCGGGATGACGAAGACCGCGGTGAGCGCGATGAGGCCCGCGTAGAGCGGGATGCGGCGCGTGCTTCGCACTTAGTCCTCCCGATACCGGAAGAGCCGGAAGTTGGCCAGGCTCACGATGATCAGCATGATCGTGAGCGTGATACTCATCGCCGCGGCCCGGCCCGCGTCGTTCTGCCCGATGCCCAGGGCGACGATGTAGGCGACCACCGTGCGAGTCTCGGTGCCGGGAGCACCCTGCGTGATCAGGTAGGACTGCCCGAACATGTTGGCCGAGGCCAGGATCGTCGTGGTGATCACGAACAGCAGCACCGGACGCAGCCCGGGTAGCGTGACGTGGCGGAACTTGTCCCAGGCGGTGGCCCCGTCCATGGTCGCCGCCTCGTAGAGCTCGGCCGGGATGTCCTGCAGGCCGGCCAGGTAGATGACGGCGTTGAAGCCGGAGGTCCACCAGACGGTGACCCCGACGAGCGACACCCAGGCCCACGGCGTCGAGGTGACCCAGGCGGTGTGTTGCGGAAGCCCGACCGCGCCGAGGACGAAGTTGACGAAGCCGAGATTCGCGTCGAGCAGGAACCGCCACAGCAGGCCGATGACGGCCACGCCGAGCACGTACGGGGCGAAGAACACCGCCCGGAAGAACGTGCGCCCGGGAAACCTGCGGTGCAGCATGAGCGCGATGCCCAGCGGGAGGACCACGAGCAACGGCACCGAGGCGACCGTGAAGATGGCCGTCGCCCGGATGCTCTGCCACCAGTCGCTGAAGACCAGGGAGTCGGACGAGAACAGCTCTTTGTAGTTGTCGACGCCGACGAACGGGGTGTTGGGCAGCTGGAAGTCCCACTGGTGCAGGCTGATCCAGACCCCGAGTGCGACCGGCAGCAGCCCGAACACGGTGAAGATCGCCAGGTAGGGCAGCAGGAACAGGTACGGCGTGGCGCGGCCGTGCATCACCCGCGACGCCGGGGCGGACGCGTCACCGCGCGCCACCCCGGCCTCCGTCCGCTCGGCCACGACGGGAGCGGCCACCGTGGTCAGCTCCCGTACTTCTTGCGGTTGTCCTCGAGGAGCTTGTTGGCCTTGGCCACCCCGTCGTCGAGGGCCTGCTTGGGCGTCTTCTTGCCGAGCACCGCCTCGTTGAAGGCGGTGTAGAACAGGGTCGTGACGTCGCCGATGCCCGGCAGCGCCGGTGGGAACGCGGCGTCGGGCAGTTCGGCGGCCAGCGTGTTGACGTCGGTCAGCGCGGCGAACTTCGAGTCCTCGCGCACCGACTTGCGGGCCGGCACCTGGCCGCCCGCCGCCCAGTCGAGCGAGTGCTGGCTGAGCCAGTTGATGAACACCTTGGACCCGCCGACCTTGTTGGCGTCGGCGCGCCGCTGCTGGACGATCGTGAAGTTGTGCGAGTTGGCCCACACGGCCTTCTTCTGCCCGATCTGCGGCACCGGCGCGACGCCCCACTCGAGTCCGGCGCTCTTCTTGAGGTCGTTGATCTGCCAGATGCCGTTGACGTTGAACGCGTTCTTGCCGCTCTTGAGGGCCAGGTAGTCGGCGTCCTGGCCGACGTTCTTCGGTGAGTGGCCGTCGGCAACAAGCTTGGTCAGCCAGGAGACGGCCTCCACGGCCGGGTCCTCGTTGAAGGTGGCCTTGGTGGCGTCGTCGTTGTACAGCGACCCGCCGAACTGGTAGACCAGCGAGTACCCCGTCATACCGCCGGTGAACTGGAACGGGCTGATCCAGAAGCCCTGGATACCAGCCTTCTTCAGCGCCGCCAGGGCGGCCTCGAGGTCGGCGCGGCTCTGCGGCGGCTTGCTCGGGTCGAGGCCGGCCTTCTGCATCAGCGTCTTGTTGTAGTAGAACCCGACCGGGTGCATGTCCAGCGGGATGCCATAGCGCTTGTCCTGGTAGATGCCGCCCTTCCAGACGGTCGGGGCGAAGTCGTTCTCGGTGAGCCCGAGCGCGCCGGCGACGTCGTCGAGCGGCTGGATCACCTTGCGGGCGGCGAAGGTGGCCAGCATGTCCATGTGCATCACCGCGATGTCGGGCCCGTTGCCGCTGGAGACCGCGCCCGGCAGCTTGGCGTAGTAGTCGTCCCACTGGTACGTGGCGACCGTGACGGCGATGTTGTTGTGCTCGCTGTTGAACTGGTCGACGAGCTTCTTGAAGATGTCACCGTCGCCGCCGGTGAAGCCGTTCCAGAGCTTCAGGTCCACCTTGGGACCGGTGTAGTCCTTGCCGCCGTTGCCGGAGGCCGTCGAGCCCTTGCTGTCGCTGCCGCCGCCGCAGCCGGCCAGGCCGAGGGTGGCGGCGGCGCCGACGCCGAGACCCAGACCGAGTAAGTGACGCCGGCTCATGTCGCCGTGGTTGCTGGTCATGTCAGGTGCTCCTTGGGGGGTTTGTGTATCGGACGAGATTCCAGGACGCCGCCGCCAGCTGGACCGTCGAGCGACCGGATTCGACGACGGGGCGATCGGCTTGGCGCGGCAGAACTCGGTCGGGCGAGTCCATGGTGTTGGTGGTATCGCCGGCGACGACGGTCAGCTGCTCGAGGCCGGTCGGCCGTTCGAGGGCGCGCAGGTCCAGGTGCAGGATGAGGTCGGCGTCGCCGCGGTTGACGGCGAAGACGGCGAGGTCCCCGGTCTCCGGGTCGTGCACCGCGACGGTGTCCACCGAGGGCACGGACCCGTAGCGGCTGGTCTCGTGGCACGGGCCGACCGGCTCGGTCCGCAGCACGGTGCCGCGGGCGTAGCGGGCCGTGAGGGCAAACGGATGAAAGATGCTCTGCCGCCAGGCCGGCCCGCCGTCGACGGTCCGGATGGGCGCGATGACGTTGGCCAACTGGGCCTGGCAGGCGATGCCGACCCGGTCGGCGTGGCGGAGGAGCGTGATCAGCAGATCACCGACGACGACCGCGTCGGTCGCCGTGAACGTGTCTTCGATGAGCGCCGGCGCGGCCTCCCAGCCGCGGCGGTCGAGGTCGGCCTGCAGCCGCGACTCGTACCAGACGTTCCACTCGTCGAACGAGATCTTCAGCCGGTGTCGGTGGCGGCCCTTGGCGGCGACGTGATCGGCGGTCGCGACCACGTCCTCGATGAACGAGTCCAGATCGACCGCGGACGCCAGAATGCTCGCCCGGTCGCCGTCGGACGGATCGTAGTAGGTGTGTGCGGAGATGTAGTCGACGTGCTCGTAGGTGTGCTCCAGGACGGTCGCCTCCCAAGCGGCGAACGTCGGCATGCGCCGGTTGGAGCTGCCGCAGGCGACGAGGCTGATGTTCGGGTCGAGCCGGCGCATGGCGCGGGCGGTCTCGGCGGCCAGCCGCCCGTACTCCGTGGCCGTCTTGTGCCCGACTTGCCACGGTCCGTCCAGCTCATTGCCGAGGCACCACAGCTTGACGTCGTAGGGCTTTTCGACGCCGTACTTGCGACGCAGATCGGAGAAGTGCGCCCCGCCCGGATGGTTGGCGTATTCCAGCAGGTCGCACGCCTCCTGGACGCCCCGGGTGCCGAGGTTGACGGCCAGCATCGGCTCAATGCCGGCCGCCCGCGCCCACACCATGAACTCGTCGAGGCCGAACGCGTTGGTCTCGATGCTCTTCCAGGCCAGGTCGAGACGGCGGGGACGATCGCCGACCGGACCGACGCCGTCTTCCCAGCGATAGCCGGAGACGAAGTTGCCGCCCGGGTAGCGAACCACCGACACACCCAGCTCGCGGGTGAGATCCAGGACGTCACGGCGCAGGCCGAGCGCGTCGGCGACGGGATGACCGGGCTCGAAGATCCCGCCGTAGACGCATCGGCCCATGTGCTCGACGAACGAGCCGAACAACCGCCGCTCGACCGCGGCGACGGGAAATGCCGGGTCGATCGTCACGCTGGCGGTGGTCACCTCGCCTTTTTACAACGTTGTATTCAACGTTGTAAAGAGCCCGCGGCGCGATAAAGTGCCTTCGTGCGGCACAGACTCAAGGAGGTCGCCGAACGCGCCGGGGTGTCGGTGAAGACCGTCTCCAACGTCGTCAACGGCTACGTGCACGTCCGTCCGACCACGCGCGCCCGGGTCGAGGAGGCGATCGCCGCCCTGGACTACCGGCCCAACATCAGTGCGCGCAACCTGCGCCGGGGCCGGACCGGCATCATCGCGCTCGCCGTGCCGGAACTGGACATACCGTACTTCGCCGAGCTGGCCAAGCACGTCGTCGCGGCCGCCGCCCAGCACGACTGGATCGTGCTGGTGGATCAGACCGGCGGGGACGCGGCGCAGGAGCGCCTCGTGCTCTCCGGCATCCGCGACCACGCCATCGACGGGTTGATCTTCAGCCCGCTCGCGCTGGCCGCGGCGGATCTGGACATCGGCGCCGATGCGCCGCCGCTGGTCCTGCTCGGCGAACGGGTCCACCACGGACCGGCCGACCACGTCGCGATCGACAATGTGGGCGCCGCACGCGAGGTCACCGCGCACCTGATCGGACTGGGCCGGCTCCGAGTCGCCGCGATCGGCGCGCAGCACACCGCCGAGGGCGTCACCGCCCGTCTCCGCCTCGAGGGCTATACGCTGGCGCTCCGCGACGCCGGCCTGCCGGTCGACGAAAGGCTCATCGCGCCCGCGGCGGAGTGGCACCGCACGGATGGGGCCACCGCGATGCGCCAGCTGCTGGCCGCCGACCCGCGACCCGACGCCGTCGTCTGCTTCAACGACACGCTGGCGCTCGGAGCCCTGCGGGCGTTGTACGAGGCCGGCCTCAACGTGCCGCGCGACGTCGCCGTCGCCGGGTTCGATGACATCGAGGACGGGCGCTTTTCCGTGCCGACGCTCACGACGATCGCGCCCGACAAGGTCCGCCTCGCGCGGGCCGCCGTCGACCTCCTCGCCGCCCGGCTGGACGCCGGCCGCGGCGCACCGGCTCAGGAGTTGACGGCCCCCTACGAGTTGCAGGTGCGCGAGAGCACCGGCGGATAGGTCATGCCTCTCCCATCACCAGGCCCTCGATCGTGTGCTTCTGAACGATCGGCGTGAGCTCGTCGACCACCGGGCAGGGCAAGTGCCGGCGCACCGAGTCGGGCAATTGCTCCCAGTAGGGCTTGGTCACCGCCAGGTCGTGCCGCTCGCCGTTGATCGCGCCCGGCGCGTCCACGCCGAGCACCAGCACCGGACGCTCAACCGCGGAGACGTTGGGCGTGCCCCGGTGAATGGTGAGCGCCGACCGCGCCGAGATGTCACCCCTCTTGGGGTACTTCCGCACCGCCCGCTCCTCGTACCGGCCATAGCGCGACTTGGGCGGGAACATGCCGTGATCGAAGTCCGGCTCATCGTCGAACTGGGTGCCCACCGCGATCTCGAACGGACCCATCTCCTCGACCGTGTCGACCCCGGTGAGATTGAAGGCCAGCGAGTCCAGCCGGCGCTGCTGCCGGGTGATCTCCGGCATCGGAAAGTCGCGGTGCCAGGGCTGGTTGACCGCGCCCGGCTGGGGCACGTCGAAGCCCAGCTCCACGATCCGGTAGTCGGCGCCGAGCACCGTCTCGCACACCGCGGTCACCCACGGGTGGGTCACCAGGTCGACGAACCCCCGCAGCTGCTCGGGGTGGATCTCCACGTAGTAGCGGTGCGGGCCACGGCCGACCGCGCCGCCCGGCCGGGCCAGCGCCTCCGCGAAGGCCCGGTCGATGTCCTCGCGCATCGCGTCGGCCCACTCGGCGGCGAAGGCGCCCGGGCAGGCGGTGATGCCCTCGTTGTAGAGCGCCGCGCGGGCAGTCTCGTTCGTCGTCATCTCAGTATGTTGCAACGTTGCATGCCACGTTGCAAGTCCTCGCGTATGATCGGCCAATGGCAAAAGGGCCGAGCCTGCGCGACGTCGCCGAACGGGCCGGGGTGTCGGTCCGGACGGTGTCCAACGTCGTCAACGACTTCCCGCTGGTGGCGCCGCATACCCGCGAGCGGGTCCAGCGGATCATCGACGAGTTGCAATACCGGCCCAACGTTGCCGCCCGCCACCTGCGCGGCGGCCGCTCCGGCATCGTCGGACTGGTCATTCCCGAGATCGCCTCGCCCTACTTCAGTGAGGTGGCCGCCCTGATCACCCGGGGCGCTGAGGACCGGTCGTGGACCGTGCTCGTCGACCAGACCGACGGCGACGCCGAACGGGAGCGCCGTCTGCTCGACGGGCTGGCCAACCAGTTCGTCGACGGTCTCATCGTCAGCCCGTGGGCCCTGTCCCCGACCGAGTTGCTGCGCCGGCCGGGGAGCACTCCCCTGGTGCTGCTCGGCGAGCAGGACGCGGGCCGGCTCTTCGACCACGTGGTGATCGACAACGTCACCGCCGCCGAAGAGGTCACCCAGCACCTGATCAGCCTCGGCCGCACCCGCATCGCCGCCGTCGGCCGGCAACCCCACCTCGGCAACGGCACCGCCCAGCTCCGACTCGCCGGCTACCGGCGGGCCCTCGCCGCCGCCGGCATCCCCGCCGACCCGAGCCTCGAGATCCCCGTGCAAGCGTTGCACCGCGCCGACGGCGCGGCCGCCATGCGCGCCCTGCTCGACAGCGGCCGCTCGATCGACGCCCTCTTCTGCTTCACCGATCAGCTCGCGCTCGGGGCCCTCCGGGTCGCGCTGCGGGCTGGGCTTCAAGTACCGTCCGACATCGCCATCGCCGGCTTCGATGACATCGAGGACAGCCGCTACAGCACGCCATCCTTGACCACCGTCACCCCGGACAAGAAGGCCATTGCCGAGCACGCCCTGGCCTGCCTGGCCGAGCGGATGACCGCCGATGGCGCCGCCGGTCCGGTGCGCCGGGTCATCGTCGCTCATGAACTCTCGGTCCGGGAGAGCACCGCCGGGGCAAACGTCTAGGCGCCGCTACCCATCGCGGCCCCAAGCAAACCAACACATTGTCGCGGATCCCAGCAAACAATCCGTGGTTATCCGCGGCCCGACCGGGTAGCGGGCGCTCTGACGTTCGCGACAATGTGGAGGGATCGATGACCGAGATTGACAGCGGCGTCCAGACCCAGAGGTTGGATCGCACTGGCAGCACCAAGGAAGCGGTCGGGACGGCCGCGAGTGACGCGGCTTCCACGGCCAAGGATCAGGCAAGCGAGGTTGTAAGCGAGGTCAAAACACAGACGCGCAACGTGCTCGCCGACGCCCGCGAGCGCGTTGGCGGCGAGATGCGAAGCCAGAACGACCGGCTCAGCGAGCAGATTCGCCGATTCGCCGACGAACTGGACGAGATGCGTCGCGACCGGGGTGACTCCCCGGCCGGCAACGTGGTCGGCGAGGTCGCCAACGGCGGCCGGCGCTTGGCCGACTACCTGTCCGAGCACGGCCCGGACGGGGTCATGCACGAGGTTCAGGACTTCGCCCGGCGCCGGCCGGGTACGTTTCTGGCGGTCGCCGCCACCGCCGGGTTCGTGGTTGGGCGTCTCGGCAAAGGCGTTCTGAAGGCGGGCTCGGACAGTAGCGGCACGGGCAGCGCCCCGGGTAGCGGCCCGGGTAGCGGCATGGTGAGCGGCGCCGGGGTAACGAGCGGGCGACCGGTACCGGTACCGGAGGCGGACCCCTGGTTCGGTGGTCCCCAGCCCCCGGCCAGCACGGAGACCTTCGGCACTCCGGTCAACGCCGACGTGGCGCGCACGCCGGACGGCGACATGCGGGAACCGCGGCTATGAACGCTCCGCAGGTCAACCGCGTGCCCGCCGGGCAACCACCGGTCGAGGAGCCGGGTTCGCTCGGCGAGATCATCAGTGACATCAGCGCCGGCCTCTCGGAGCTGTTCCGCCGGGAGGTCGACCTGGCCAAGGTCGAGTTGAAGGCCGAGGCGTCAAAGGCCGGCAAGGCCGCCGGGATGTTCAGCGGGGCCGGCGTCGCCGGCTTGCTGACCGCGATCATGTTGAGCTTCGCGCTGGCCTTCGGCCTCGGCAACGTGATGGATCTCGGCTGGGCGGCGCTGATCGTCGCCGTGCTCTGGGCGATCATCGCGGCCGTCCTGTTCGTGGTCGCCCGCAACCGGGCCCGGACCATCTCGCCAGTACCGCAGCAAACCGTAGAGACGTTGAAGGAGGATGTGAAATGGCTGAAGAACCCGACGACATCCGAGACGACATCGAAGTGACCCGCGCCCGGCTGGCGCGCGATGTCGATCGGCTGGCCGACAAGACGAGCCCGTCCCGGATTGTCCAGCGCCGGTGGACCGGAACGAAGTCGAAGGTTCGCGGCCTGAGCGACCGGGTGATGGGCACGGCCCGCGACACCGGCAGTTCGGCCAAGGACAAGGCGTCCACGGCCGCCAGCGAGGTGGCCGATCAGGTCCGGCACGCCCCCGAGATGGTCACCCAGCAGACCCAGGGCAACCCGATCGCGGCCGGGCTGATCGCGTTCGGGGCGGGCATGCTGGTCGCCTCGCTGCTGCCGACGACCTCCATCGAGCGGCAGGCCGGGCAGACGCTGCGCGAGCACGGGTCCGATCTGATCGAGCCGGTCCGCCAACCACTGGCCGAGTCGGCCCAGCACGTCGGCGAGCACATTGGCGACCATGCGCGCGAGGCCGCCGCGGCCGTGCGGGACACCGCAACCGACGCCGCGAAAACGACCGCCGAGTCCACAAAGGACTCTGCTCGGCAAGCCGCGTCGGAGGTCCGCCAGAACACCTGACCGAGGAGAAGCTATGCGCCTTGCCATCCGCATGGCGATCATCGGTTGCGCCGGAGTGGCGGCGGGTTCGCCGCCACTCCGGCCCCGGCCGGCACCGAACCGACCTACACCGGCGACCGGAGAGCTCGATTCAGGGGCCGGACCGGTTCTCGGCCGGCCGGACGCCACGGCCGCGCTGTGAAGCGCGATACATGATGCCACGGGCTTGCTGGAGCCGACCGACCGGCACGAGATCAGGTGCATGGTTCGTGACCGGGTTGAACGCCAACGTCGCGTCGGTGTCGGCGCCGAGCGGCACGCCGAACCGCACCACGGCCACCGGTCGCCAGCGGCTCCAGCGCGTTGCCGCCGCGACGGTCAACGCGACGCCGCGGATCGTCGCGGCCCGGACGACGTCATCGAGCGCGGTGCCGACGGCGGCCGCCGGCATCGTGGCCAGAAATATCCGGGCCACCGGCGTCCGGTAGGCCAGGATCGTCCCATAGCTGCCGCCGAAGTTCCGCCGGGGGCGCGGCACGTGCCTCAGCAACGGTGGCCGGAAGGCGCTGGAGAACAGCAGATCTACGGGGCCGGGAAGACTCACCGCGAAGCCGAGAATGTCCGGCCAGCCGGTCGGCGTCGGGGCGCCTTTCGAGATGCGCACGATCGCCGGCCGACGGCTCGGCTCGTCGAGTATCGCGGCGCCCCACCACGGCCCTGACGTGCCGAGGGTCTCCCATTCGCCGGTAAAGGTCCGACCCCGCGGGTGCAGCAACCGCGCCCCCCGGAGCCGGGCAGCCAACTGCGCCGCCGCGGCGGCCGGGGAGGAAACGTGCGTCACGAGCCGCCGCGCTACCCGCCCGGACGGCCGGCAAACCCGACGGCTACGACCTGCTTCTCGTTTGCGCCGGTCCGCTTCGGGGAAGCGACATCGGATGCCGATGAAGCTGTGGCCGGGTCTGCCCTATCCATTGGGAGCGACGTACGACGGAGGTGGCACCAACTTCGCGATCTTCTCCGAGGCTGCTGAGCGCGTCCAGTTGTGCCTGTTCGACGACGACGGCCGGGAAACCGCGATGGACCTTCCGGAGCGAGAAGCGCTCGTCTGGCACGGCTATCTTCCCCGCGTCGGCCCCGGCCAGCGCTACGGCTTCCGGGTCCACGGACCCTACGACCCGCACGCCGGGCTGCGCTGCAATCCGCACAAGCTGCTGCTCGACCCGTACGCCAAGGCCATCGACGGGCGGATCGAGTGGAACGAGGCGCTGTTCTCCTACCGTTTCGGCGATCCGCTGTCCTTCAACGATGACGACTCGGCGCCCTACGCGGCGAAGTCGGTGGTGATCAATCCGTTCTTCGACTGGGGCAACGACACCCCGCTGCGCATCCCCTTCCACCAGACGGTGATCTACGAGGCGCACGTCAAAGGCGCCACCATCCGGCATCCGAACATTCCGGCCGACGTGCGCGGCACCTACTCCGGCCTCGCCCACCCGGTGATGATCAAGCACCTCCGGAAGCTGGGGGTGACCGCGGTCGAACTGATGCCCGTCCACCAGTTCGTCCAGGACAGCACGCTGACCGATCGGGGTCTGACCAACTACTGGGGCTACAACACCATCGGGTTCTTCGCTCCGCACAATGCGTACGCGTCCTTCAGCCAGCAAGGCGGGCAGGTGCAGGAGTTCAAGGCGATGGTCAAGACACTGCACCAGGCCGGCATGGAGGTCATCCTCGACGTCGTCTACAACCACACCGCCGAGGGCAACCACCTCGGTCCCACGCTGTCGTTCCGCGGCATCGACAACGCCGCCTACTACCGCCTGGTCGACAAGGACCGGCAGTACTACTACGACACCACCGGGACCGGCAACAGCCTCAACGCACGCCATCACGAGTCGCTCCGGCTGATCATGGATTCGCTGCGGTACTGGGTGACCGAGATGCACGTCGACGGGTTCCGCTTCGACCTGGCCGCCACGCTGGCGCGCGAGTTCCATGAGGTCGACCGGCTGGCGGCGTTCTTCGACCTGGTCAACCAGGACCCGATCGTCAGCCAGGTGAAGCTGATCGCCGAGCCGTGGGACGTCGGCGAGGGCGGCTACCAGGTCGGCGGGTTCCCGCACCTGTGGACGGAGTGGAACGGCAAGTACCGCGACACCGTGCGCGACTTCTGGCGGGGGGAACCGGGTGTCCTCGGCGAGTTCGCCACCCGGTTCACCGGGTCACCGGACCTGTACGAGATCGGCGGCCGCCGGCCCATCGCCTCCATCAACTTCGTCACCGCCCACGACGGCTTCACCCTCGCCGATCTCGTCTCGTACAACGAAAAGCACAACGAGGCCAACGGCGAGAACAACCGCGACGGGGAGAGCCACAACCGATCCTGGAACAGCGGTGCCGAAGGGCCGACCGACGACGCCGAGGTCACCGCGTTGCGGGCCCGCCGCGTGCGCAGCTTCCTGGCCACGCTGCTCTTGTCCCAAGGCGTGCCGATGATCACACACGGCGACGAACTCGGCCGGACGCAGCGCGGCAACAACAACGTGTACTGCCAGGACAACGAGCTGAGCTGGATCGACTGGGCCGACGCCCGCGACCACGACGTCATCACCCGCTTCACGGCCGAGCTCACCCGGCTCCGCGCGGAGCACCCGGTGTTTCGCCGGCGGCGCTTCTTCGACGGCCACCCGGTGACGCCGGGCGGCGTGGCCGACATCGCCTGGTTCGGTCGGGACGGCACACCGATGACGCGCTCCGACTGGGCCGTCGCCGAGGTGCGCACGATCACCGTCTTTCTGAACGGTCACGGCATTCCCGAGCCCGACGCGCTCGGCGAGGCGATCGTGGACGACTCGTTCCTGCTGATGTTCAACCCGCTGCTCGAGGACGTCGACTTCACCGTCCCCGACGAGCCGTACGGCAGTTCGTGGGAACTGGTCGTCGACAGTGCCGACCCGCTGCTGGCCGGGCCACAGCGCGACCGCACCATCAAGCCGAATGACACCATCCGTGCCGACGGCCAGAGCGTGCTCGTCCTGCGCAGCCTCTACTGAGCGGGCCTATCCGGCGGCGTAGACCTGCGGTGCGGCCTCTTTGATCCGGGTACGTAGCCACTTCGCGCAGACGGTCGTCCCGTCCTTGCCGGTGCTGGCCGCGGCGAGCAACGCTGCGTCGCGGGCGGCCTGGGCCGACTGGGCGAGGATCACCCAGGCGAGCTCGGTGGCCTGGGCGGCGAGGTATAGCTTGCGCAGGTCGGCCACGAGAAGCTGGCCGGTCGGTTTGGCGCGACCCAGCAGGTCGGCCGTCGCATGGCGCATTCCCTCCACGAGGGTCGGCGAGGTGCTGGTCGGCGCTTCGGGCGGGGTCACGCCGTGGCGTTCGGCGTGCGGGCCCAGCTGCTCCATGCGCTGCGCGCAGGCGCGGGCCTGGCTGTGCCCGAGGTGGTAGATGTCGTGGTCGGCGGCGTGCCGCTCGGCGGTCTTGCGGAGCTGTTTGGCCAGCGTGGTTTCGTGGTCGTACACGTCCTCGATGAGCCGGTCGAGTTTCATCGCGTCCTCCGGACAGTCTCGCGCACGCCGGTCCCGCCGCTGGTGGGTGGCACGTCGTCGGTCAACGGCTCGGAGGCGGTGGTGGTCGGGGCCGGTGACGGGGTGCCGTCGCCGTCCGCCAGCTTGCGCACCCGTACCGCGGCGACCTTGAACGTGGGTTGCTTGGATACCGGGTCCCAGGCCGTGATGGTCAGCTCGTTGGCGGCGCGGGGATGCTTGCCGGGTCCGTCGCCGTCGGTGTCCCAGTAGCCGTAGTGGAACGGGGCGAACGCCACGCCCTCGCGCACGCCGCTGATGCGGGCCTTGGCCTCCAGCCGGCCCCGGGCGGACTCGACCCGGACCAGGTCACCCTCCTCGATGTCCAACTGCTTCGCGTCAGCCGCGGAGAGCTCCACCCACGGTTCCGGGGCGGCCGCGTTGAGCTGCGGGACGTGCGCGGTCTTGGTGCGGGTGTGCCACTGGTAGGCGGTCCGGCCGGTGGTGAACAGCAGCGGATAGTCCTCGCTGGGGGCCTCGTTGGGCGGCTGGTAGTCGGCGGTCTTGAGCACCGCCCGTCCGGCGGCGCCCAGGTCGGTGTGGTCCTTGCGTTCGTGGGCGGCGCCGGTCACCAGGTCGTGGCCGTAGTCCTCGGTGTACTCGGTGTCGGTGTTGAACGTGCCGTCGGTGTAGAGCCGCTCGGTACCCTTGGGCCGCTTGTCCGTGCAGGGCCATTGGATGCCGCTGCCGCCGCGGAGCCGGTCGTACGTGAGACCCGAGTAGTCGCACGGCCGCCCCTCGGTGATGCGCTTGAAGGCGGCGAAGCACTCTTCCGGCGTGTCCCACTTCAGCAGCGGGGCCCCGTCCACGTCGCGCAGATCCAGCCGCCGCGCGTAGTCGAGGAAGATCTCCATGTCCGGCCGAGCCTGGCCGGGCGGGTCGACGGCCTTCTCGGACAGGTGCACGGTGCGGTCGTGATTGGTGAACGTGCCGGTCTTCTCGCCCCACATCGCCGCCGGGAGCACCACGTCGGCGAAGTCCGCCGTCTCGGTCAGGAACGCGTCGCTGACCACGAGGAAGAGCCGGTCCTGGCCGAGGATCGACCGGATGCGGTGCAGTTCCGGCAGGGAGACCGCGGGGTTCGTGCCGATCACCCACAGGAACCGTATGGAGCCCTGCTCGATGAGGCGGAAGATCTGCATCGCGTGGGTCGGCGGGGCCCAGGACGGGATCTGCAGCGGGTCGACGTTCCACAGCCGGGCGAGCTCGGCGACGTGGTCCGGGTTCTGCCAGTTGCGCATGCCGACCAGGTCGCCGTTGGCGCCGGTCTCGCGCGTGTTCTGGGCGGTGGGCTGGCCGTTGAACTGGAACACCGTGCAGCCCGGCCGGCCGATCATCCCGCGCAGCAGGTTGATGTTGTTGATCTGGCAGGCCGCTGCGGTGGCCTGGTGCGACTGGTACACCCCTTGCAACGCGGTGGAGACCAGCCGCTCGCCGGTGCCGATGAGTTCGGCCGCGGCGCGGATGTCGGCGGCCGGCACGTCGCAGATCTCGGCGACCCGCTCCGGCGGATACTGGGCGACGGTCGCCTCGAGCTGGTCGAAGCCGACGGTGTGCGCCTGAACGAAGTCGTCGTCCACCCAGCCGTTGACGATCAGCTGCTGCTGGATCCCGTTGAGCAGGGCCTGATTGGTGCCGTTGCGGATCGGCAGGTGCACGTCGGCCTCACGGGCGACCTTGGTGCGGCGCGGGTCCACGACGACGAGGCGGGGCCGGTCGGGGCCGTGCAGCCGGTCGAGGATCCGGGCCCACAGCACGGTATGGGTCTCGGCGGCGTTGTGGCCCACCAGGAACAGCGTGTCACACAGGTCGAAGTCGGTCAGCGAACCGGGCGGACCGTCGGAGCCGAACGTCTCCTTGAGCGCGAAGTCGGAGGTGGCGGTGCACATCCGGGTGTTGCCGTCCAGGTGCGGCGTACCGATGCCGGCTCGCACTAGTACACCGAGTGTGTAGTAGTCCTCGAGGAACAGCTGACCGCTGTTGTAGAACCCCATGGCCAACGGGCCGTGTGCGGTCAGCACCTCCCGGCTGTGCTCGACGACGAGATCCATGGCCTCGTCCCAGCCGGCCGGCTCGAGCGACCCCTTTATCCCGCCCCGGCGCACGAGTGGCTCGGTCAGCCGGTCGGCGGCATGGTTCGCCTGCCACCCGAACAGACCCTTCGGACCCAAACGACCGCGGTTGACCCGGTCGCCCGCCCGGCCGCGAACCCCGACGATGCGCCCTTCGTGCACCCCGATGTCCAGGCCGCACCCGTTGGAACACAGTACGCAGGCGGACTGCACCCACTCCACCGCGCGAACCGGCACGCCGGGCTCCAGATACCGGTCGACGCGGACCGGCCAGTCGTCGCCCGCCGCGTGCGGTGTCCGCGTCCCCCAGATATCGGCGATTCGGTCACTCATGGCTCCTCCAACTACCCGTCTCGCGCCGCCCAACACATCGCGTTTGCCGGAGGTCTACCCGGGAATGCCCAGGTCCATGGACCAACTGCCGGCTACCGTGACGCCCTGCGAAGACGGGCCGCTCCTGCTGCGGGGCACGTTCACGATCGTGGCGCAGGACGGCACGGTGATCGACCCCGGTCGGCAGACGGTCGCGCTGTGCCGCTGCGGTCGCTCCGCGATCAAGCCGTTCTGCGACGGCACGCACAAGGTGATCAAGTTCCGGGCACCAAGCAGCCCAGCCGGAGAGAGCTCTGGCCGCTCGCCCAGCGGTTCATGACGTGCTCGGCGAAGCGCCGGTCCAGGTCGAGGGCGCAGGCCGCGCCGAACAGCACGGTGCCGACCTGGTCCGGATGGCTCGCCGCGAAGGAGCCGCACAGGTCGTACGCGGCGATCTGCTCGTGGACCGCATCCGCCGCCACATGCTCGTCGTAGAACCGGGTCGCGTCGGCGTTGCCGCCGAGACGGCGCAGGGCGTTGCCGTAGCGGCGGTTGGGCAGCGACGAGGTCATCTCGAACGCCGCGAGGTGGCCGATGATTGCGCCGCGCAGCCGGCGGTGCAACCCCAACAGCGACATGAGGTTGTTGGTCGCCAGCGTGATCGCCGGTGCGGCTTCGACGTACGCGCCGTCCGTGGTGTCCAGCTGCAGTTCGCGCATGGTGGTACGGAAGAGCTCCGAGTGCATTCGCTCGAACCGGCCGCCGCCGTACTCGTCCGCCTGGATCTCGATCAGGGCGGCCTTCGAACGTCCGGACAGCCGCGGGATCGCCCACGAGTGCGGGTCGGCCTCGCGCAGGTGGTACACCGACCGGTGGATCACGAACTCCCGGAACTGCTCGAGGTCGGCCCGGCCAGCCAGGTACTTGGACAGCGCCGGCCCGTCGTCGGCCTCGACCAGCGCGGTGAGCGCGCGCGGCACCTCGGCGGCGGACACCCCCGGCGGGACGGCCACGGACGAGCGCAGCGCCGCCTCGAAGCGCTCCTCGGCCCGGCGGCGCAGCTGCAGCACCGCCGGGTCCCACTCCCACCGCTCCTCGACGCCGGCAAAGCCGCGGTAGTGCAGCTCATAGCACAGGTACAGGGTGAGCTGGAGGTCCTCGTCCTGGAGCGGGTCCGGACCGGTGAACTGGGCGTCCGGCACGCCACCCGGCCCGCCGGCCAACACAGCGGACAGACCGGCGGAAACAGGTCCGCGGGGCTCCGGCAGATGCATGCCTGGGCACTTCCCGGAATATGCCCCGTCAACCATCGTGGATTGAAACCGCCGAGCCGGGGAAGCAAGGGCGGCATGACCATGACCGCCGACGGAGTGCGCACCGAGACCGCCCTCCTGCGCCTCGGCGCCGCCCTGAAAGACGCGGGCTACTCGTTCACGACGGTCACCCCGGCCACACACGAACGGGTCAACCGCCGACCGGCCAACGCGTGGGCCCGCGACCTGCGCGACGTGTTCGGCTGGAGCCGGCCGTTCCGGCCCGGCCGGCTGCCGGACGGCATCGTCGAGCTCATGGACGCCGCCGGTGTGCTCGACCGCGCCGCTGACGGATGGCGCAGCCGGGTGCGCTTCTCCACGTACGACGGCGAGCTGTTCGTCCACTCGGCGTTTCCGACCGCCGCGCCCGACGCGGTCTTCCTCGGCCCCGACACCTACCGGATGGCCGACGCCGCCATCGCGCACGTCCAGGCCCGCGAGCAACCGATCCACCGGGCCGTCGACATCGGCTGCGGGACGGCGGCCGGCGCGATCGCGGTCGCCAAACGCGCCCCGGGCGCCGAGGTGCTGGCCGTGGACATCAACGAGGCCGCCCTGCGCTATGCCCGGGTCAATGTCGCCCTCGCCGGTACGCCGGCGGTCCGTCCGTGCCGGAGCGACCTGCTCGACGCCGTCGACGGCACGTTCGACCTGATCATCGCCAACCCGCCGTTCATGGTCGATCCGGCCGGCCGGACGTATCGGGACGGCGGCGGTCGCCACGGCCATCGGCTGTCCCTGGCGATCGTCGATGCGGCCACGCGACGCCTGCGGCCAGGCGGATCGCTCGTCCTCTTCAGTGGGACCGGCATCCTCACCGGACACGACCCGCTGCGGGCCGCCGCCGCCGACCGGCTGCACGGCACGAATCTGCGGTGGACCTACCGGGAGGTGGACCCCGACGTCTACAGCGAGGAGTTGGACGGTCCCGCCTACGCCGAGGCCGAGCGCATCGCCGTCGTGGTCCTGACCGCTACCCATGTCCCCGCCTAGCCGCCGGCCGCCCCCGCTGACGGTGGGTGTCGAAGAAGAGTTCCTCCTGCTCGACCCGAGTACCTGGCGCAACGCTCCGCACTCGGCCGCCGTGCTGGCCGGCCTGCCCGAGGAACTACGCCGGCACGGACGGGTCGAGTTTCGCCGCAGCATGGTGGAGATGGTGACGCCGGTCTGCACCGACCTGCGCGACCTGCACTGCCATCTCGCCCGGCACCGGTCGGCCGCGGCCGAGGCGGCCACCCGGACCGGCACGCGACTGGTCGCCGTGGGCGCGACCCCGATCGCCGAACCCGACCTCGGGATCAACGACACACCCCGGTTCCGCGCGATCGCCCGCCACTACGGCCCGATCGCGCACGACCCCGCCGTCTGCGGCTGCCACGTCCATGTGGGCGTGGCCGATCGGGCCCTGGCCGTCCAGGTCTGCACTCGCCTGCGGCCCTGGCTGCCGGTCGTCCAGGCGATCAGCGTCAATTCACCGTGGTACGGCGGGAGCGACACCGGCCATGCCAGTTGGCGGGGAATACAGCTCGAGCGGTGGCCCAGCCTCGGACCCCCGCCACACGTCGAGTCCATCGCCGACTATGACGCCGCCGTCGAGGCGCTCGTCGCGTCAGGCGCGATGCTCGACCGCAGCATGGTCCTGTGGTACGCGCGTCCCTCGGACACCTACCCGACCGTCGAGATTCGGACCGCCGACGTCGCCCCGACCGTCGAGGACGCGGTGCTGATCGCCGGGCTGGTCCGCGCGCTCGTCCTGAGCGCTCTCGACGACATCGCGGCTGACCGGCCGGCCCCCCGTGTGGCCGAGCATCTGCTGCGCGCGGCGCACTGGAACGCGGCGCACGCCGGCCTGGCCGGGACGCTGCTGGATCCCCGGGACGGGCGAGCGCGGCCGGCGTGGGACCTGGTCGACGAGCTGTGCGCGGCGGTCAAGCCGGCGCTGTCCTGCCTCGGCGACGAGGAACTCGTCCACGCCTCCCTCGCGCGACTGCGCCGGGACGGCACCGGCGCCGAGCGGCAGCGCCGCGTCTACGACTGCACTCGCGACATCGGCGCCGTGCTCACCGCGCTCACGGTCGGGTCGGCCGATGCCACCTCATGACGCGCATCTCGGGACCCGGCGCATTCACGGCAACAATGAGTCGGCGGGTCCGCTGCCTCCCGCCGCGTACTCGTGTAAGGGCACATCGCCGCGCCGCCAGGCGGCCAGGACGGGCTCGACGATGCGCCAGCACTCCTCGGCGGTGTCGCCCCGCACCGACAGGGTCGGGTCGTCGGCGAAGACGCCGCGCAGCACCTCGCCGTAGGCCGGCAGGTCGCCGGGGCCGAAGTCGGTCGTCAACGTCACCGGGTCGAGGGCGAACGGATCGCCCGGGCCGTTGATGTTGAGGTCGACGCTGAGGCGATCCGGGCCGAACGCGATGCGCAGCCGATCCGGCTGCGAACTGCCGGTCAACCCGTCGGGAAGCCGGGGCGGCGGCCGGAACGTAATGACCGCTTCCTTGCGCCGGGTTCCCAGTGCCTTGCCGGAGCGCAGCCGGAACGGCACGCCCGCCCAGCGCCAGGTGTCCACGGCGAGAACGATTTCGGCCAGCGTCTCGGTGCCACGGGCCGGGTCGATGCCGGCCTCATCCGCGTACGCCGGCAGTTGACGGCCGTCGATCGTGCCTGCCGTGTACCGCGCGCGCCGGCTGAACTTCACCGGGTCGTCGTCCCACAACCGGGTCGCTCGCAACACCTGCGCCTTGCGGTCACGAAGGTCCAAAGCCTCGAGCGTCGGCGGGGCCTCCATGGCCAGCAGGCCGAGGACCTGCAGCAGATGGCTCTGGATCATGTCGACCAGCGCGCCGGCGCCGTCGTAGTAGCCGGCGCGGCCCTCCAGCCCGAGATTCTCGTCGAACACGATGTCCACGCTCTCGACATGCGACGCGTCGAGCACCGGCTCGAGGATGCGGTTGGCGAAGCGCAGGCCGACGATGTTGATCACGGTCGACTTGCCGAGGAAGTGGTCGACCCGATGGATCTGTTCCTCCTGGACCACCCGGGCCAGTAGCTTGTTCAGCGACACGGCGCCGGCCAGGTCATGGCCGAACGGCTTCTCGAGCACCAGCCGCGTGCCGGGTGGCACACCGACGCCGTCCAGGGCCGCACACGCCTTGGCGGCGACGGCCGGCGGCAACGCGAAGTAGATCACGACGGGGCCGTCACAGGCGTCCAGCAAGCGACGAAGATCGTCCGCGCGCGTCACGTCGGCCGGCAGGTACCGGGCGGCCCGGGCCACCGCGGTCTCCCGCTCGCCGGTCGCCTCCACCGAGCCGAAGGACTCCGCGACGCGGCGGCGCCACCGGTCGTCGTCCCACGCGTCCATGCCGCTGCCGACCAGCGACAGGTCGTCCAGCCCACCGGCGGCGACCAGGCTGCCCAGTCCGGGCAGCAAGAGGCGCGCCGTGAGGTCACCACTCGCACCGAAGATCAACAGCGTCGTCATGTCCTCCTCATGCCCAGTGGCGGCCCGGCCAATCCGGGATTGATTAGCTTCGCGATGCGCGGGTAGCGCGAGCGACATGAAGTCTCGAGTGAGGACTCTCGGTCACCCGGTACACCCGATGCTCATCGTCTTTCCATTGGGCCTGTTCGTCACCGCGGTGATCTTCGATCTCATCCAGTTGATCACCGACAACGGCACCTTCGGCCAGGTCGGATACTGGGACATCGCGGCCGGTCTGATCGGTGCCGTGCTCGCCGCCGCCACCGGACTGGCCGACTGGACGGCGATACCGGCCGGCACCCGAGCCAAGCGCATCGGGCTGCTGCACGGAGGGGCGAACGCGGTCGTCGCGGTGCTGTTCCTGATCAGCTGGCTGGTGCGGATGGACAACCCCGACCACGTGGCCGGCGCCGGACCGTTCGTCCTCGAGGTCATCGCGATCGCCATCGGTGGCGTGGCGGCCTGGTTGGGTGGCGAACTCGTCAACCGTCTCGGCATCGGCGTGGATGACGGCGCCCACCCCGATGCGTCCAGCTCGCTGGGCGGGACGCGTTCGGTCAACGTCCGCGGCTGAGATCGACGATCGCGCGTAAGGTTGCGTGGAATTGATCGTAGCGTCGCTGGCCGATGGCTTGCGCCCATTGCTGGCCGATGTCGTGGCTCAGGCGGCTTCCGATCCGGAACAGCCGCCAGCCACGCTCGGTGTAGCGGATGATGCGTGCCCGGCCGTCGGCCGGGTCGCGCTCCAAGTGCAGGTAGCCGAGGTTCTCCAGGTCCCGGATGAGGTCGTTGGTGGCCTGCTTGCTGAGCTTGAGGTGGACGGCCAGATCGGTGGGCCGCATCCCGTCGATCGGTGGATACCGCAGCAGCGGGCGGTGGACCTCGCGGAGGTCGTCGAATCCGGCGGCGTGCAGCTCGACGTAGAGCTCGCGCTGCAGCGCCTCCCAGGCCATCCGCAGCAGCGCGCCAACCTGCGGCTCGTTCTCATTGGCGTTCATGGTGCTTGACAGCATAGTACGCTCGACCGTACTTTTCTAGTACTGCCGACCGTACTATCTGGAGCCGACATGACCTCACGTGACGCAATGGACCGCCTCATCGACCAGCATCTTGCCGCCGAACTGGCGGCCGACTCCGCCGCCGCGGTGGCCGTCTACACCGACGACGTCGAGCACGACGTGGTCGGCTGGCCCACCGGCCCGGTTTCGGGTCCGGCCGCCGCGAAGACCTTCTACGACCAGTTGATCGCCACGTTCGTCAACGAGGAAATGACGCCGATTCGCACCGTGTACGGCGAGGAGCATTGCGTCGTCGAGCACCGCGCGCATGGACGGTTCCCGCACGGATTTCTGGGCGCACCGGCCAGCGAACGGCAAGTGATCTTCCGCATGCTGCACGTCTTCGAGTTCCGGGGCGACGCCATCAGCCGGGAAAACGTCTGGCTCGACGCCGGCGCGATCGTGGCTCAGCTGACCGCGCCGTGAGCTCATCGCGGCGCCCGGCCGGCGGTCGATCGGGACCAGGCGGCCGACATCGGTGACGCCGAAGGCCATGCCGCACTGGCCCAGCTGTCCCAGGAAGCTTCCGGGCCGCAGCTGCACGACTCGCTGGCGAAGGTCGCCGCATACCTCGACCAGCACTGCGGGATCCATCCGCCGTCATGAGTAGGGTCCGTGCTGGGTGAGGGTGGTCGTCACGGCCGCCGCCGTAATGCTGCCCAGGATGAGCATCGCGGCGAGCCGGCTCCGCCAGTTGGTGCGGTGGAGCCGTCCGGCGAGCCAACCGGCGAGGACGAAGAGGGCCGGCACCAGGTGGTACATCAGCCGGTCGGCGAAGATGCCGATGCCCCAGCAGAACGCGACCGCGCCCACGGCGGTCACCCCGGCGGGGATGAGGATCGCGCGGTGCTCCGGTGACATCGCGCCCAGCCGGGCCCGGAACAGCACGGCGGCGGCGGCGAGCAGGACGAGCAGGGCGAGCGCGGTCCCGCCGATGGAGAACAGCTCCCGCGCCGTCTTGACGTTCATGGTGTGCACCCAGACGCGCAGTGTGTGCAGGCCGCCCTCGTGCCACGCGTCCTTCGGCCAGACGAACTCGTGGTACACCGCTATTTCGTAGTTGTAGTACGAGCCGGCGACGGCGTCGCAGATGACGATCCAGCTCACTGTCGGCAGCGCAAATGCGGCCCCGAACGCGGCGGCAAGGGGCGCACCTCGCCAGCGGCGGGTGCCGAGCAGGATCAGCGTCACCGCGCCAACGGTGATCAGGACACTGCCGTAACACAGCGACACCACACCGACGCCGAGACCGGCGAGGGCCAGCGCCGGCCAGCCGGGCCGGGCCAGCATCACCCACCGTCCCAGCGTGATGGTCAGCACCGGCACCAACAGCGCAAACATCTGCTGGTGCGGGGTCCACATAAATGGTTTGGTCACGTCGTTGACCACCACCATGGCGCACAGTGCCACGATCGCCCACCGGGGTGTGTGCAACCGGTGCAGCAGCCAGGCCAGCAACGTCACGGCGATCGTCACCAGCAACACGTTGATCAGCACCAGCGGCAGGTAGGCCGAGTCGGTCTGCCCGTACCACCGGGTCAGGCCGGTGGCGTTGGCAACCGGGCCGACGACGCGGGTCAGCGTCGCGCCGAGCGCGATGTAGCCAGGGCGTGACTGCCGTGCGTCGTTCGGCTGCAGAATCTCCGTCGGATGGTGAGCCAGCTGGAGAAACGCGGCGGAGTCGCAGTTGAGCGGATAGGCCATGGCTTCGTTGAGCCGGGTCGCTGTGGCGCAGAACGGGTCATCCACCATCGGCGCGAACAGCATCAGATGGGCGCCGGCCAGCACACCGGCCAGACCGGCCAGCACCGCCGCCAGCGGCCGCCACCGCCGCACCGGCGCGATGTCGACATCAGTCTCGGGGCCGGCGACCGCGCCGGCCCGGCGATCCCACCACCACACAAGCCCGAGCGCCGCCGCGCCGAGGACCACCACGGTGGCCGGTAGCGTCGCCTGACTCCAGCCATGACGCAGCGCCGACCCGAGTTGCCGGCACGGCCGCTGCCCGTACGGGCACACGAAAATCCGCCCGAACATGCCGAAGAACCAGACCACCGCGAGAAGACACCATCCGACGAACAACCAGCCGGCGGTGAATCCACAGCATGACGTTGTACGCGGTCGTGACGTCGGCATACCCGACCGACGTCAACTGGACCGGAAACGCTGAAAAGAATCCGAGCGGCTGCCCGACCGTCTCGACGCTCTTGCCCTCGCAGCGCGGCAGCACCGTTACGCGGGACCGTTACGCGGGCGGTTGCACCACACAGAACTCGTTTCCATCCGGGTCGGCCAGGATGTGCCATGTCCAGCCCCACTCGGTCATCGGCTCATCGGTGACCATCCGGCCGCCCGCCGCGAGGATCCGGCTGATCTCCGGCTCCAGGTTCGCAGTACGCAAGTCCAGGTGGAGCCGGTTCTTGCCGACCTTCGGATCGTCAACCCGTTGCAGCAGGAGCTGGATGCCCCGGCCGTCGTTCGGGAAGAGCCCAAGGTATTGCCCGACGGCCGGACCGTCCGGCCGGTAGCCGAGCACGCTGCACCAGAACGCGGCCGACCGGTCGAGGTCGGCGCAGTCGATCACCAAGACCAGCTCGCCGCCCGCGTACCGCTGGGGATCGTTGTTCATCGCCACATGATCGGCCGGTAGCGATGCGATGAGCAACTAGGATCGGCGGCGGAGGTAGGTGGAGTTGACGGTGCTGCGCGGCGCCGCCCGGGTGGCGGGACTGCTGGTCGTGCTGGTTGGCCTCGGCTCGGCCGCGGGAGGCTGCTCCGGCGCCCCGGCCGGCCCGGGCGAACACCGGCCGACGGCGACGCCCACCGCCCCGCCGACGTCGGCGCCCGGCACGTCGCCGAGCCCGGCGGTGACCCGCATCGGAAACGCCACCGCCGCACCACCGTGGCTGGGCACGCGGGTGCTCCCGGTCGGGCCCAACGGCTTCGCCGCGGCCCGGGACACGCCGCCGGAGCTGCGCAACCGGTCCATCATCACCGTCGACGACCTACCGCCCCCGCCCGACGGCCGCTTCCACGCCACCGTGCAGGCCGTGCCCGCCGGCGTGCTGGCCCGGTCGAGCTGGACCAGCGGCTGCCCGGTGGCCGCCGCGGACCTGCGTTACCTCACGGTCGGCTTCCGAGGCTTCGACGGGCTCGCCCACACCGGCGAGCTGCTGGTCAACGCGCGGGCGGCGGGCAAGCTGGTCACCGTGTTCGGCCGGCTCTTCGCGGCTGGCTTCCCGATCGAGCGCATGCACATTTCCAGCGCCGCCGAGCTGAACGCCCCACCGACCGGCGATAGCAACACTACGGAGGTCTTCGCCTGCCGGCCGGTGCGGGGTTCGAAGGCGTGGTCCCAGCACGCCTACGGGCTCGCCGTCGACGTCAACCCGTTCCAGAACCCGTACCACAAAGGCCAAGTGGTGCTGCCCGAACTGGCCACCGCCTATCTCGACCGGGCCCCGGCGAGACCCGGGATGATCCGGCCCGGCGGCCCGGTCCTGCCGGCTTTCACAGCGGTCGGCTGGAAGTGGGGCGGCAACTACCGATCGCTCAAGGACTACATGCACTTCTCCGCCACCGGCGGCTGACCGTGCGGGGTGGTGCCCGTCCACCGCCGGTACGCCCGGTGCAGCGACCGTACGCTGCCGAAGCCCAGCGCCGACGCGACCTCCGACGTCGTGTCGATCACCGGCAAGCAGGGCGTGACCACGCCGCTCGGGACGGCGCGACCGGCCGGAACGGGCGGCAGCCTGATCCTCGACCTGCGCGCCGACAACACGTGGCAGCTACGCGGCGACGGCTCGCGGCCCGTCACCTTCCGGGTCGACCAGTACACAGTGGACGCCCGGATCGACGGGACCCTGTCGGGTACCTACCGCCGGTCGGGCACCACCTTCGTCTTCACACAGGAGGACGCCGACGGCACCGTCACGCTCGCCACCCCGGTCGGTTCGAAGGAGTACGACATGCAGGCGGTGGGCTCGGCGCTGGCTCCCGCCGGCACCGCGACGATCACCTGCAAGCCGGACACCGTCGACTTCGCCTCCGAGTCGGTCACCATGACCCTGAAACACCACTGACGGGGTGACTTCACCGGGGACCGGTGGTTGGGGCCGGCGTGGTCGTGGCCTGCCCCGGTTCACATCGCCGTGCCTCACGCCGTCGACACGGGACCACCGGCGTAACAGCCGGCGCCGCTGATCCGCCTTTCAACGCGACGTGTCGTTCCGCCGGAGGAGGTCCCCTGCCATGCGACATTTCGGAAGCTTGGTCTTCGCTCTCGTCGTCGGCTCGGTGGCGTGGGTGCTGCTCGCCTTCGGGCTCGACCGGTCCAGTGAGGCGTTTACCGATCACGGCGGCATCCTGGAGGCCCGTGACTTCACCAAGCCCTTGCTGTTCCTGGCGGTTGCCGGGCTGCTGCTCGGGGTCGTCGGCCTGCTCCGGCTGTCCCCCGTGGGCCCGTTGGTGATCGGGATCGTGTACACGTTCAGCTACACGCTGTTGCTGGTCGCGCCCGACCGGCTGATGGACCTGTTCACCACCGACCTGACGGTCGCCGGCCGGCACGCCGACCTGAGCACCCCGATCCGGACCGGAACGTCATTGGTGGCCGGCGTGCTCCTGCTGCTGGGCTCGGTCAGAGCGGGCCGGCGACGCTCGCCGAGCCGAGCCGGCGAACCGGCCGATACAGCGGTCGGCATCGATGGGCTCGGCTGGAAACCGTCGTACACGTATGCCGAACCGGAGCCCACCCGGTACACCGACGATCCCGTGTCGTCGCGGTCCGCTGACCACCGCTGGTAGGGCGGCACGCTCGGCCCCGATGAGCATTGCGGCCGGCCGTGCGCCGGGCGTTGCGGCCCGATCCGAGCCGCCCGACGACGGCCCCGCCAGTCCGCGTGGCGGTCGTCGGCACCGGCGGGTGGTTGGGGGCTGCAGCACGCCGCGCTGTTTGCGGCACGTCGCGACACGGCGCTGGTGGCGATCGTCGGCCGCGATCCCGTTCGCACCGCGGCGCGGGCCGCCACATACGGCGTCGGTCGGCATTCACGTGCCGTCGTTGGCTACCGACGCGAGGAAACGGTGCAGCGCCTCGGTGAGGTCGTCGGGGTTTTCCTCGGCAACGTGGTGTCCGGAGTCGATCGGGTGGCCGCGCAGATCCTTGGCCCAGGGCCGCCAGACGGCGAGCGGATCGCCGTACAAGTCCTCCATGTCGTCGCGGCTGGACCACAGCAGCAACGTGGGACACCGGACCGTGCGGCCGGCCCGCCGGTCGGCCTCCTCATGATCCCGGTCGACACCGAGGCCGGCGCGGTAGTCCTCGAGCATCGCCCGCACCGTGGTTTCGTCGTGGATGGCTTCCCGCAACTCCCGGTAGTTCTCCGCACCCATGGTCTCGGGCCGCGCACCGCTGTACCAGGCGTCCGGATCGGCCATGATGGCCCGTTCGGGCCGGTCGGGCTGGGCGAAGAAGAACCAGTGGTACCAGTCTCGGGCGAACTTCGCATCGCACCGGGCAAGGGCCTCGCTGATGGGCACCCCGTCCATGACGACCAAGCGGCCGACGTTGTCCGGATGGTCCAATGCCAGCCGCAGCGCCACGTATCCGCCGCGATCGTGGCCGACCACGGCGAACGTTGTCTGGCCCAAGGCCTCCATCAGCCGAATCATGTCCGCCGCGACCGCCCGCTTGGACTGCTGTGAGTGGTCCGGGCGAATCTCGGCCTTGCCGGACCGCC
>Ga0070683_100000374_pt1 | contig 31091 bp, 29 predicted proteins | sample KBSC713LmetaG_FD_64662 | JGI IMG/M metagenome (GOLD analysis project Ga0070683, IMG submission 64662) | Corn rhizosphere microbial communities from Kellogg Biological Station, Michigan, USA - KBS C7.1-3L metaG | ecosystem: Host-associated > Plants > Roots > Rhizosphere ... | reverse complement strand
GCAACCCTGCTGCACCCGCAGCTGCTCGCGCACCGTGGCGAGCATCGCACGTCCGCCGGCCGGCACAACCGGCCCGGACCACGTGCAGGATCACATACCCAATGCACCTGCGCGGATGCTTCTCCGGCCGACCGCCGAGCTTCGGCGTCGGCCCCAGCGCCTCGACCAAGCGCCCGCTGCTCGTCAGTCAGGTCCGCGGGGATACAGCCGCAGCCGACACCTGGCCACCCCCGACACATCGTGCTGACATCAGCGCCGGCGCACCGTGCAGGGTATTCCGCCCGCGGGAATACCTGGCTGGGCGACCGCGGACCGCGCCGCCCGGCCCGACGTCAGCCGCGCTCGATGAGGTGGCCCACCAGGTCCGGGCCCGCCATCGCGGCGCCCGAGCCGTCGCGGCGGGTGTCCTCCGGGGGCAGGTCGATCGGCTCGCCAACCCGGCTGGCGCCGGCCGGCCGGGAGCCGACCCAGGCCACGGTCAGCCGTGTCTCGCCCTTGAGGAACCGTTGCGCGCGCACGCCGCCGGTCGCCCTCCCCTTGGCCGGGTAGACGGCGAACGGCGTGCACTTCACGCTGATCCCGGTCGACGTGATCACCATCGGCTCGCCGTGCTCCGGGTCGTCGGTGCGCACGGCGCCGAAGAACAGCACCTCCGTGCCGGCCCCGAGGTTGATGCCGGCCATGCCGCCACCCTTGAGGCCTTGCGGGCGCACCATCGACGCCGGGAACCGCAGCAGCGACGCGTCGGACGTCACGAACGTGAGCGTCTCGCTGCCGTCCGCGAGCCACGTCGCGCCGACGACCTCGTCGCCTTCGCGCAGGCCGATGACCTCGAACTCGTCGGACCGCACCGGCCAGTCGGGCGCGCACACCTTGACCACGCCGTGCCGCGTGCCCATGGCCAGGCCCGGCGACTCCGACTCGCTCAGCGGCGCCAGCGCGACGACCTTCTCCCCCGGCTGCAACGGCACGAGCTCCGACGCCGACATGCCGCCGCGGAGGGAAACCGTGCCGGCCCGCTCGGGCAGCACCGGCAGCGGAAGGACGTCCGTCTTGAACGCTCGCCCGGCGCTCGTCACCAGCAGCACCTGGCCGCGCGCCGTGGTGTGCACGACGGCCCGGATCGCGTCGTGGCGGTCGCGGCCGCTGCGCCGACGGCCCTCGGTTGCCTCCTCGGACTCGGCCGCGGTCCGCGCCACCAGCCCGGTCGCCGACAGGATGACCTGGCACGGGTCGTCGGCCACCTCGAGCGGACCGGCCGGGGCCGACGCCGCGAGGACCTCCTTGAGGTCGCCGTCGATCAGTGTCGTGCGCCGCTCGGCCGCGAACTCCTTGGCCACCTTGGCCAGCTCATCCGAGACGACCTTCTTGAGCACGGGCTCGTTGTCGAGGATCCGGGTCAGCTCGGCGATCTCCTCGCGCAGCCGCGCCTGCTCGCTCTCCAGCTCCAGCCGGTCGTATTTGGTGAGCCGCCGCAACGGCGTGTCCAGGATGTAGTTGGCCTGGATCTCGGACAGCTTGAACTGCTTCATCAGGCCCTCACGGGCCGCCTGCGCGTTTTCGCTGTTGCGAATCAGCCGGACCACCTTGTCGATGTCGAGCAGGGCGATCAGCAGGCCGTCGACCAGGTGCAGCCGCTCCTGGCGCTTGCGACGCCGGTATTCCGACCGCCGGGTGACCACCTCGTAGCGATGGGCCAGGAACACCTCGAGCAGCGCCTTGAGCCCGAGCGTCTGCGGCTGCCCGTCGACCAGCACCAGGTTGTTGATGCCGAACGACTGCTCCAGCGGGGTGAGCCGGTAGAGGTCGGCCAGCAGCGCCTGCGGGTTGACCCCGACCTTGCACTCGATGACCAGCCGGGTGCCGTTGTCGCGGTCGGTGAGGTCCTTGACGTCGGCAATGCCGGTGAGCCGCTTGCTCTTGGTCACCTCGTCGGTGATCTTCTCGATGACCTTCTCGGCGCCGATCCCGTAGGGCAGCTCGGTCACCGTGATCGCCTGCCGGCCGCGGCTGCCTTCGAGCGGACCGATCTCGACCCGGCCGCGCATCCGCACGACGCCGCGCCCGGTCTCGTAGGCCCGCCGGACCTCGTCGAGGCCGAGCAGCAGTCCGCCGGTCGGCAGGTCAGGTCCGGGGATGAACTCCATCAGCTTGTCGAGCGTCGCCGTCGGGTGGTTGATCAGCCAGCGGGCGGCCGCGATGGTCTCGCCGAGGTTGTGCGGGATCATGTTGGTCGCCATCCCGACGGCGATCCCGGAGGTGCCGTTGACCAGCAGGTTGGGGAACGCGGCCGGCAGCACCGAGGGCTCCTGCAGCGAGCCGTCGTAGTTGGGCCGGAAGTCGATGGTGTCCTCGCCCAGCTCCGACACCAGCTGCATGGCCGCCCAGGAGAGCCGCGCCTCCGTATAACGCTGGGCGGCCGGGCCGTCGTCGGGCGAGCCGAAGTTGCCGTGCCCGTCGATGAGCGGCACGTTGAGCGAGAAGTCCTGGGCCATGCGGACCATGGCGTCGTAGATGGCACCGTCGCCGTGCGGGTGGAAGCGACCCATCGTGTCACCGACGACCCGCGCGGACTTGACGTGCGGGCGGTCCGGCCGGTGGCCGAGGTCGAACATCGAGTAGAGGATCCGGCGATGGACCGGCTTGAGCCCGTCCCGCGCATCGGGCAGCGCGCGCGAGTGGATCACCGAGTAGGCGTATTCCAGATAGGAGTCCTCGACCTCGGTGGTGAGCGGGTTGTCGATGACGTTCGCGCCCGCCCGGTCGAACGCGGCCAGGTCGGCCTTCGACTGCGTGCTCTTGCGTGCCACGGTGCTCCCTCAGGGTCTGTGTCAAGGTCGGAGCCGGGCGGCGCCGGCGCAGTTCCACGCGTTGGCCGGAACCACGCCGATCCCGGCCCGATTCAACCCCGACTCCGGTATCCGGCCGCGCCCGTCGCCGCCCCAGCCAACGCCTGAGCCTCGCCTCGCACCGACTCCCACCTTGACACAGACCCTAGATGTCGATCGCTTCGCGGTCGACGCGCAGCGCCGACTCGATCAGCCAGACCCGGCGGGGTTCGACCTTCTCGCCCATCAGCAGGTCGAGCGACCGCTCGGCGGCGTCGATGTCCTCGAGCGTGATCCGGCGCACGGACCGCGTTGCCGGGTTCATGGTCGTGCTCCACAGCTCCTCGGCGTCCATCTCGCCGAGGCCCTTGAACCGGGGCGCCGGCAGGACGACCGAGCGGCCGGCCTTCTGCAGCCGGGCCACCGTCTGCTCCATCTCGGACTGCGTGAACGTGAAGATCGTCTCCGCGTTTTTGCCCTTGGTGGTGATCTTGTGCAGCGGCGGCATGGCGGCGAACAGCCGGCCCGACTCGATGACCGGCCGCATGTAGCGCGCGAACAGCGTGATCAGCAGCGTCCGGATGTGCGAGCCGTCGACGTCGGCGTCGGCCATGAGGATCACCCGGCCGTAGCGCATCGCGCTCAGATCGAAGGTGCGGCCGGTGCCCGCCCCGAGGACCTGCACGATCGAGGCGACCTCGGCGTTTTTCAACGCGTCGGCCAGGCTGGCCTTCTGCACGTTGAGGATCTTGCCGCGGATCGGCAGCAGGGCCTGGTATTCAGCGACGCGCGCCATGCGGGCCGAGCCGAGCGCGCTGTCGCCCTCGACGATGAACAGCTCGCTGCGCTCGACCCCGGTCGAGCGGCAGTCGACCAGCTTCGGCGGCATCGACGCGCCCTCGAGGGCGGTCTTGCGCCGCGCGGCGTCCTTCTGCTGCTTCTGGGCCAGCCGCACCCGGCCGGCGTCGACGACCTTCTGCAGCACGACCCGCGCCTCGGACCGCGTGCGCCGGCCCTCAACCCAGGCCTTGAGCTGCTGCTCGACGGTCGCCTGCACGACCTTGGTGATCGGCGCGGTGGACAGCTCGTCCTTGGTCTGCGACGTGAACTGCGGCTCCGGCATGCGCACATGCACCACGGCGGTCATACCCTCGAGCACGTCGTCGAGGACCGGCGGCTCCTCCTTGGGCTTGAGCAGGCCGCGCGTGTTCTTGACGGCGTCGGACAGGGCCCGCAGGGCGGCCCGCTCGAAGCCGCGCCGGTGGGTGCCGCCGTGCAGGTTGCGGATCGTGTTGGTGAAGCACTCGACCGTGCGCTCGTAGCCGGTCCCCCACCGCAGCGCGATCTCGATCTCGGCCTTGCGCTCGACATTGGCCCGCATGACGCCGTTTTCGTCGGCCGCGTTTTCCCGATAGGTGCCCTCACCGGTGATCACGATGGTGTCGCAGACCGGCTTGTCGCCGGCCGGGGTGAGGAAATCGACCATCTCGATCAGGCCGTTGGGGAAGTGGAAGACCTCGGTCTGGCCACTCTCCTTGAGCGTGTAGGTCACGCCCGGCACGAGGAAGGCGGTGTTGCGCAGCTTGGCCCGCACTGCCTCGATCGACAGCGCCGCACCGGCCTCGAAGTAGCGCACGTCCGGCCAGTAGCGGATCGACGTGCCGGTGGTCTCGTTGCGCCGCATCCGCCGGGTGACCCGCAACCCCGGCTCCTCGGTGAACCGGGCCGTGGGGCTGGGGCCGCCGAAGATGCCAGGCACGCCGTGCTTGAACGACATCTCGTGCACCTTGCCGCCACGCCTGACGGTCACGTCGAAGCGCAGCGACAGCGCATTGACCGCGGAAGCGCCGACGCCGTGCAGGCCGCCGGACGTCTTGTAGCCGGAACCGCCGAACTTGCCGCCCGCGTGCAGGCGGGTCAGCACCAGCTCGACGCCGGCCATGCCGGACTTGGTGTGCACCTCGGTGGGGATGCCGCGGCCGTCGTCGTCGACCTGCACCGAGCCGTCCTCGTGCAACGTCACCTCGACGTGGCTCGCATGTCCGGCCACGCCCTCGTCGGTCGAGTTGTCGACGATCTCGTTGAAAAGATGGTTGATGCCACGGCTGTCGGTGGATCCGATGTACATGCCGGGACGCTTGCGAACGGCGTCGAGACCCTCGAGATGGGTGAGGTCATCGGCGCCGTACATGGTGTCAGGCTGTGCGGTCAACGGATCCTTCTCCAGACATGCGTGGTGGTACCCACAACTGGTAGTTCCCAACCTGCGAGCGTAGCGTGGCCGCCGGCCGATCAGTCGGACGCCGCGCGGGCCGCCGCAATCTCAACGAGCAGCAGGCTGGCCGGACGCAGGCCCGGGGCCGGCAACCCCACCTCGGTCAACACCGAGCCGGCCGCGGTGAACGGCTTCTCCACCCAGCGGGGCAGGATGGCCCCGGCGACCGCCGTCTCCGGGCCGATCACCGACACCTGATAGTCGCGGGACGGGTCGAGACCGGCCAGCCGGAAGGCCGGCGGCGCCTTGGCCGGCCGCGCGGCCAGCTGCACATAGGCGAACACCGCATGATCGCGGCCCGGGGCCACGACCCCGTGCACATAGGCCGACGGGTCCGGATGGTCGATCCGGACGGTCGTGCCGCCGTGCAGCAACGGGCGCAGCCGCTTGTGCAACGCGATCCACTCGGTCAGCTCGGCCACCTCCTCGTCGCCGGCCGTGGTGATGTCCCACTCGATGCCCATGTGGCCGAACAGCGCCGTGCCCGACCGGAACGCGAGGCTCAGCTTGCGTCCGGTGATGTGGTCGGCCGGCGAACCGACGTGCGAGCCGAGCATCTCCGGCGGCACGAGCAGCCCCGTCCAGCGCTGGATCTGTTGCCGCTCAAGGGCATCGTTGCAGTCGGACGTCCAGACCCGGTCGGTGCGCGCAAGGATGCCGTAGTCCACCCGCGCACCCCCGGACGCGCACGACTCGATCTCCAGCCCGGCGTGCCGGCGGCGCAGCTCGTCGATCAGCCGGTAAACCGCGTCGGTCTGCCGGTGCACGCCGAGGATGCCGCTGTGCACCGGCTCGGCGATGTCCCGGTTGTGGTCCCACTTGACATAGGTGAGCTGATATTCCGCGATCAGCGCGTCGAGGCGCCCGAGCAGATAGCCGAAGGCGTCCGGGTTGGCCACGTCGAGCGTCTGCTGGAAGCGCTCCTCGGCGGGCCACCGCCCGGCCTCTCCGAGAATCCAATCGGGGTGGGTCCGCGCCAGGTCGGAGTCGGGGTTGACCATCTCCGGCTCGAGCCACAGGCCGAACTCCATCCCGAGCGACCGCACGTGGTCGGCCAGCGGGTGCAGGCCGTGCGGCCACACGCCCTCGTCGACATACCAGTCGCCGAGCCCGGCCCGGTCGTGGCGGCGCCCGCGGAACCAGCCGTCGTCGAGCACGAACCGCTCGGCCCCGACGTCGGCCGCCAGCGTCGCCAGCCCGAGCAACCGGTCCAGGCCGTGGTCGAAGTAGGTGGCCTCCCAGTTGTTCAGCGTCACCGGTCGCGCCGTGCGCGTGCGCGGCGAGTGGGCCCGCACGTGGGAGTGCAGCCGGGCGCTCGCGGTGTCCAGGCCGTCGCCGGAAGCGACGAAGTAGACCCAGGGCGTCACATAAGACTCGCCCTCGCCGAGCTGGATCTCGCCGGAAGACAGCAACTCGCCGCCGCCCAGCACCGACTGACCCTCGGGGAGCCGCTCCGCGTAGTGCAGGCTGTCGCCGCTCCAGGCGGTGTGCACCGCGTGCAAGGCGCCGTGCCGGAAGCCGAACCCGGTCTCGCCGACGACCAGCAGGCCGGTGCCGTTGTGACCGGTGCGGCCGCGCCGGCCCTCGCGTGACCAGACGCCGAGGTCCAACGCGGCCCGCTGCGGCTGCTTCTCCTTGGCCCACCGGCCGGAGAAGTCGAGCACCTCGGCGTCGCCGGACGGGATCGGCAGCAGGCAGATGAGCCCATCGACGGTGAACGGCAGCGGGCCGAGGTTGGTCAGCGCGTGCCGCATCCGCAGCACGCCGAACCGGTCGAGCTCGAGCTCGCTCACCACCCGCAGCCCGGCCTCGGCGTCGATGCCGCTCGCGAGCAGCCGGCCACTGGTGGCACCGTCCCCCGGCTCGAGCGTGACCGGCTCCTCGAGCGTCCACCGCACCGGCATCGACACGCCCTGCCGGTGACCGCTCAACCCCGGCCGGCCGAACCAGGCGTCCGCGGCCGACGGCAGCAGCGGCAAGTCACCCGCCAGCGGGACAAGGACGTCGAGCAGGTCCGCGTCGAGCGGCCCGGGGTCGGCCCCGAAATGACGGATCCGCGGCAGCCGCGGACCGGCGACGTCGACCACGAGGCTGATGCCATCGGCACTGAGAACAGGCATGGCGCAAGCGTAGTGGCGCCCACCGACAATTCCGTCAGCCCGCGGGCGCCTTGGTCGACAGCAGCTGGTTGATCGCCGCCAGCGTCTGGTCGGCGCCCTCCAGGGCGGGAATGACCAGGTTCTCGCCATGGCTGCTGCCCGGCACGATCTTCAGCGTCGCCAGATTCGCCGGTGCCCGCGCGGACATCGACCGCGCGTCGACCGCGAAGTTGGTGTCGTCCTCGGCGGCCACGAACAGGGTCGGCGCGGTGAGCTTCTCGACCACCGACCCGGCGTCGTCCCGGTTGAAGGACGCCGGCGCCGACAGCGAGACGACCGCCTTCGGCGGCGGTTGCAGCACCGTCGACGCGACCAGCACGGCCGTGCCGCCGCGCGACGCGCCGATCAGCACGATGCCGGAGACGCCGGGCTGGGATCGCAGGTACTTGGCGGCCGCGGCCACGTCGTCGCCCCCCGAACCGTCCGAGGCCGCCGAGTCGCCCTCCCCGTTGAAGTCGAACGCCAGCACGCGATATCCCCGGCCGGAGAGGTCCGTCGCGTAGCCGAGCCAGCTGCACGCGTCGGCCTCGGCCTGGTTGGCCAGCACGACGCCGACCGAGCCGGTCCCGATCGTGTAGCCCAGCAGCGGCGCTCCCCCGGTACCCGGGAAATCGACGCGATGCGCGGCGGCCTCGTTGCCGTAGCAGACCGGTCCGGTCGGGACCGGAAACGCCGATGATGCGGCGGGCGCCGGCGAGCCGCCGGACGAGCCGCATCCGGCGAGGAAGAGCACAGCCACGGCCGTGCCGATGCGAAAGCCCCGTGTCATGTCGATCAGTGTGCTCCCTAACCGAACGCTTACGTCGCCCCACCCGCGGCCCGAATGTTCGCATCCCACCATCCCGGGAATGAAGCGATCCCTGGCGACCGCGCTGGCCCTCGGCGCGCTCGGTCTCGCCCTGCTCACCGGCTGCGACCGGGCCAAGGCGGAGGCGCCGCCGCCCACGAAGACCACCACGACGACCGTCAGCACGCCCGCGACCGGAAACCCGCCAAAACCCGTCAAGGCCGACGTCGACAACCAGCTCAACGACGTCGACGGACTCCTCAACCAAGTAGACGGCCAGCTCAAGGCCGACAGCCAGAAGGTTCCCGATGAAGACTAAGAACATCATCGCGGCGGCCGTCGCCGTCACCGCAACGCTCGCGCTGAGCGCCACACCGGCATATGCCGATACCCGACTGGACGCCGCCAAGAAGGTCGTCATCGCGCGCATCGACGGACGGCTGGCCGCGCTCAAGGCACACAGCGTGACGGTACAAAATGCGAAACATCTGTCGTCGTCCCACAAAACGACGCTCGACGGGCTCATCTCGGCCGACCAGTCCGGTCTGAACGCGCTGCGCACGAAGGTGGCCGGCGAGACCACGCCGGCCGCGGTCAAGGCCGACGACCAGCACATGGTCCAGGACTTCCGGATCTACCTCCTGGTCGGGCCGAAGGTCCGGCTGACCGTCGCCGCCGACGCCGAGTCGGCCGCGATCCCCGAGTTGCAGAAGGCGGCCGACGCGCTCAGCGCGGCCATCGCCGCCGCCCAGCAGGCCGGCCAGGACACCACGAAGGCCGAGGCCGACCTGGCCGACCTCAACGCCAAGGTGAGCGCGGCCCAGGCGGCCATCAGCGGGCAGGCCGACAAGCTGCTGGCGATCCCGCCGGGGCCGGACGCGAACGCCATCAGCGGCCCGGTCAAGGCCGTGCGCGAGGCAGTGAAGACGGCCGGTCAGGACCTGCACAAAGCGGTCGCCGACGCGAAGGCGGCCAAAGCAGCACTCAGCTGAGCAGCGGCCGCACCTCCTGCCCGGCAAAGTGCGCGAAGGCCACCAGATCGGGCTCTTCCGGGGTCGGCTGCAGCATCACCGCGTCGGCCCCGGCCTCGCCCCACCGGCGCACCGCCGCCGCCACGGTCGCCGCATCGCCGGCCACCGCGAGGTCGGGGCTCGGGTCGTGACCTTCGTCGCGCAGATCGGCGTCGACCCGCTCCTGGGCACCCGGCCCGGTCGCCGCCACGAGCGACGTGATGAGCCGGTGGCCGGGCCGGGCACCGGCCGCGTCGAGGGCGGCCCGGGCCCGGCGGACGCCGTCGACCGGTGAGCCCGCGGTCAGGATCGTGCCGTCGGCCACCTCCGCGGACAGTGCCATCGTCTTGGGCCCCATCGCGCCGACGAGGACCCGCGGCGCGCCCGGCGGCGGCCAGTCGAGCTTGACCGCGTCGAGGTTCACATAGCGCCCGCTGGTCGTCACCAGCTCGCCCGCGAGCAGTTTTTTCAAGGCCATCGTGTACTCGCGGAGCAGCGTCAACGGCGACTGCGCCCGCGCGCCGACCTGGCCCATCCACTCCTGCACCCCGTGACCGACGCCGATCTCGAGCCGGCCCGGGAAGAGCCGCTCCAGGGTCGCGAGCTCCATCGCGGTCAGCGCCACGTTGCGCAGCGGCACCGGGAGGAGGCCGATGCCGACGCGTACGCGGGACGTCCAGGCGAGCGCGGCCGCCGCCGTGCTGATGCCGCCCTCCCGGAAGCAGTCCTCCCACAGCCACAGCATGTCCACCCCGGACGCGTCGGCCGCCTCGGCGACGGCACGCAACTGCTCGGGCGGCATCTGCGGACGGAACACGACACCCAGCATTGGCACGGCTCACTCCCGATCGTCGAAACCTTCGCTGCGCAACCCTATGCCCGAAGGTCGACTTTTTGGGATAGACCCGTCTCGAGAGCGGTCACGCCGGCCTCGGCGACGGCTGTCGCCGCGTATCCGTCCCAGGCCGTCGCAAGGGCGGACGGCCCGGTGCTGATCCCACGCAGCCCGTCGACCCAGTCCTGCAATTCACGTCGGTAAGCCTCGGCGAAGCGCGGACGCCAGTCGGCGGCCAGCCCGCGCCCGACGGTGAAGTCGCGTCGCACCAGCGTCGGTGCCGGCGCGTCGAGCGCCACCGTGCCCTCCTCGCCGACCACCTCACACCGCACCTCGTAGCCATAACGAGCGTGGACGAACACCTCGACATCGACCAGGACGCCCCCGGTCGTCTCGAGGATCAGCAGCAGCGGATCGCGGGTCGTGCCGGCGGCCCGGCTCGACCGTCCGGTGTGGACGCTGATGGTCGCGATCTCGTCGCCGAAGAGCCACCGCGCAATGTCGATCTCGTGCACGGCCGAGCCGGTGATGAGGTGCCCGCTCGCGACGTCGGCGGGGGCGGCGGGATTGCGGTGCACGCAGTGCAGCAACAGCGGGAGGCCCAGGTGGCCGCCGGCGAGCAACCGCTTGAGCTCGACGTAGCCGGGATCGTAGCGACGCATGAAGCCCACACTGACAAGCCGCCGTCCGGCGGCCGCCTCGGCGTCGAGAATGTGCCGGCAGCCGGCCGCGGTGGGGGCGAGGGGCTTCTCGCACAGCACCGGCTTGCCGGCGGCGATGCAGCCGAGCACGAGCGCCTCGTGGGTCGAGTCCGACGAGGCGACCAGCACCGCGTCGATGTCGGGATCGCCGATCAGCGCCTGCGGGTCGTCAAGGACGCGAGCGGTGGGCAGCGCACCGGCGACGACCTCGGCGCGCGCCCGGTCGATGTCGAACACCGCGCCGAGCTCGGCTCCGGAGATGATCCGGCCGAGCATCCGCGCATGGTCACTCCCCATGATGCCGGTGCCGACCACACCTACACGTATGGTCATGTCTTCACCTTCACCCAGCCACCCGTGGACACCGACTCGAGCATCGCTTCGATCGTTCGGGCACTCGCGACGGCGTCGTCGATGGTGGCCCCGTGCGACGTGCCGTCGGCGATCGAGCGGAGGAAGCGGGCTGCCTCGATCACCTTGAGGTCGTCGTAGCTCATCGCGATGCCGGCGCCGGGGTGAAAAGCGCGAAGATCGCCGTGGCCCGGCCCGACGTAGACGGTGCTCACACTCTGGTTCAGCGGCTCACCGGAGCCGACCCGCAACTCACCCATCCGCCGGAAGTCCCATGCCACCATGCCGTCGGTCCCGTGGATCTCGACGCCGTAGTTGTTCTGCTCGCCAACGCTGACCCGGCTCGCCTCGAGCGTCACGCGAACACCGCCGGCCAACCGCATCAGGCAGCTGACGAAGTCCTCGTTCTCGACGTCACCCAGCGCGCCGCCCGTCGCCAGAGCGTAGTGGCCGCCCTGTTCGCTCGGCTGCGGCCGCTGCGCGATGAACACGGCGGTGTCGGCGACCACGGCATCGATCTCGCCGATGAGGTGCCGCACCAGGTCGACCCCGTGCGAGGCGAGGTCGCCGAGAACCCCGCTGCCACCCCGGCTCCGCTTGAACCGCCAGGACAGCCCGCCGTCGGGGTGGGCAGCGTAGTCGCTGAACAGCCGCACCCGCGCATGCGTCACCGTGCCCAGGTCGCCCCGGCCGATGAGTTCCCGGGCGGCCGCCACCGCCGGTGCGTGCCGGTAGTTGAATCCGACGGTGCTCTGCCCCCCGCCCGCCGCGACGGCCGCGGCCACCGCCTGCGCGTCCGCCGCGTCGACCCCGACCGGCTTCTCGATCCAGAGGTGCTTGCCGGCCGCCGCGACCGCCACACCGATCTCCCGATGCAGGAAGTTGGGCGCGGTGACGCTGACCGCCTCCACCTCGGGGTCCGCGAGCAGATCCGGCCAGTGCTCGGTCGCCCGTGCGAAGCCGTATTGCTCGGCCGCGGCCGGCGCCCGTCCCGGCTCGGGGTCGGCGACCGACATCAGCACCGGCCGGATCGGCAACTCCGGGAAGTGGTGCAGCACGCGCAGGTGGGCACGGGTGTGCGTCTGTCCCATCCAGCCGAAGCCGACAATGCCGACACCAACGGCGCGACGCTCCGTCATGGCGTGACCGACCGCAGGTGGTCGCGACTGCGACGGACGTCGTCGATGGGGCCCGTGTCCGGCTCGGGGGCGGCGTCCAGGGCGGCGTCCTGTTCAAGGACGTACCACCCCTGGTACCGGGCGCCTTCGAGCTCCCGCACGATGCCGGCGACGTCGAGGTCGCCGTCGCCGAGCGGGGCGTAGAGCCCGGCTCGCACCGCTTCGAGATAGCTGCAGTGGCCATCGGCGACCTTCACCGCCACACCCGTGCGGACGTCCTTCAAGTGCACGTGAGCGATGCGGCCCGGATCCTGCTTGACCAGCTCGAGGGGGTCGGTGCCGCCGATGAGCAGGTGTCCGGTGTCCAGGCACAGCGGGACGTCGCTGGACTCGGCCAGCCGCAGCACCGACACCCGGTCCTCGATCGCCGTGCCGACGTGGGGGTGCAGCGACGCTCGCAGGCCCAGTCCGGCGGCCAGGTCCTGGAGGCGCCGGAGCGTCGCCAGCAGCACCGGCCACTCCTCGTTGGTGAGCCGGACTTTGCGGTCATAGCTGCCGTCCGCCGACCGCGCCGCGAGCACGACGACCTCCGAGCCAGCCTCGGCGAGGGTGCGCATCGCCGCCTGCGCCTCGGCCAGGTCCGCATCGGTGCACACGTGCATCGGCACCGGCAGGAACCCCCCGATCAGCCGCAACCCGTGCCGATCGAGCAGAGCACGGACATCGGCCGCGCGGGCCCCGAGATAGCCGGTCGGGCCGAGCTCGGTTGCCGTGAGTCCGAGCTCGCGCATCTCGCTGAGCACTCGGTCAGCGGGCAGCTCGATGCCCCAGTCGGGCGCCTCGCAGACCCCCCACGAGATCGGCGCCCCGCCGGTGCGGGCCGCGATGCTGCTCATACGGCGTCCTCCACCTCGTTGAGACCCGCGTCGTCGACATTGATCTCCGTGCGCTCGAGCTCGTGGGCGAGCTGCTCGAGCTCGGCGCCGCCGGCCATCAAACGGGTCAGTTCGGCGAGGGAGATCTCCGACTTGGCGAAGTCGCCGAGGCTGCGGCCCCGGTTGAGGAGCAGGAACCGGTCGCCGACCGGGTAGGCGTGGTGCGGGTTGTGGGTGATGAAGATGACTCCGAGCCCCCGGTCCCGCGCCTGGACGATGTATTTGAGCACGACCCCGGCCTGCTTCACCCCGAGGGCCGAGGTCGGCTCGTCGAGGATGAGCAGCCGCGCGCCGAAGTGGACCGCGCGGGCGATCGCGACCGACTGCCGCTCGCCGCCGGACAGCGTGCCGACTGGCTGGTCCGGGTCGCGGATGTCGATGCCCATGTTGAGCATCTCCTCGCGGGTGATCCGCTTGGCCGTCTCGGCATCGAACCGCCGGAACGGTCCCCAGCCCTTCGTCGGCTCGGCGCCAAGGAAGAAGTTGCGCCAGATCGCCATCAAGGGCACCATCGCCAGGTCCTGGTAAACGGTGGCGATGCCCGCCTCGAGTGCGGCGCGCGGCGAGTGCAGCGTGAGCGGCTTGCCGTCCATGAGCAGCTGACCGGAGTCTGGCTGGTAGACGCCCGACAGGATCTTGATAAGCGTCGACTTGCCGGCTCCGTTGTCGCCGAGCACGCAGGTGACCTGCCCGGCCCGCACCATGGTGCAGATCTCGAAGAGCGAGATGACGCTGCCGAACATTTTCGACACCTGCTGGATCTCCAGCAGAGCTTCGCCGTCGTCCACGACGCTACCTCCTCGTCTGCTCCGCGAAGCGCCGGACGTATTGGTTGGACAGCACGGCCAACAGCAGCATGGCGCCGAGGAAGAACTTGAACCAGTCGGCGTCCCAGCCCGCGTAGACAATGCCTTGCGACGTCATGCCAAAGATGAGCGCACCCAGCGACGCGCCGATCGCCGAGCCGAAGCCGCCGGTCAGCAGGCAGCCGCCAATGACTGCGGCGACGATGTAGATGAGCTCCTGACCGAAGCCGGTCTGGGCCTGGATCGAGGTGAGCCGGACAATCTGGGCGTTGCCGACGAACCACGCCCCAAACGACGTGATCATGAACAGGATGATGGTGGTGCGCCCGACCGGGACGCCAACGTTGTTTGCCGAGTTCTGGTCGCCCCCAACCGCGAAGATCCAGTTGCCGAATCGGGTCTTCAGCAGCACCCAGGAGCCGACGATCGTGAAGACGATCCACCACGCGATGGCGATCTGAAACGGCGCGCCGGCGATCGTGACGGTGCTCGCCAGGATGCTGTGCAGGACCTTGTAGCCGCCGACCTGGTCGAAGTTGTTGACCTGGACCGTGTTGGTGACGAGCTTGGTGACGCCGAGGTTGAGCCCCTGCAGCATGAGGAACATGCCGAGCGTGATGATGAAGCTCGGCAGCTTGGTGCGCACCACCAGGTAGCCGTTGATGAACCCGATGGCCAGCACGAGCACCAGCGACAGGACCAGCGCGGCAAACGTGTTCATGCCGTAGTAGGTGGTGAGGAGACCGGTCGCGATACCGGCGGTGCCGGTCTGCACGCCGGCCGACAGGTCGAAGTGCCCGCCGATCATCAGGAGGGCGACCGTGACGGCCATGATGCCCAGCGTTGAGGCGGGGTCCAGCCAGTTGGCGATGCCGTTGGCCGAGTGGAATACATCAGACAGCACTGAGAAGAACGCGAAGATGACGATCGCGCCGATCAGCGAACCGAGCTCCGGTTTGACGACGAGCCGCTTGAACAGCCCGACGCGGGCGACCCGTTCATCGGCGGCGGCCGTCGTCGTGGTGGCGGCCATTGCTACCTCCTATGGGAGACGGCGGGGCGGGTGGGTCGTCCGGGGACGGCCCACCGGGGCCCCGTCCGGGTCGGTCAGCGAGTGCCGGCCGCCGCGAGTTTCTCGATCTGGCCGGCATTGTCCTTGGTGACAAGCGTCGGGCCCGTCAGCACGGTCTGCCCACCACCCAGCACGTTGAGATTGGACTTGTAGAGCGTGAGCATCTGCACCGACAGGTAGCCCTGCAGGTAGGGCTGTTGGTCCACCGCGAAGAGGATCTTGCCGTTTTCGACACCCTTGGCGACGTCGGCGTTGAGGTCGAAGGTCGCCAGCTTGGCCGTCGAGCCGGCGTCGGCGATGGCGTTGACGGCCACGGCGGCGACCTGACCGCCGAGCGTCACGACCCCGTCGATGGTCTTGTCGGACTGCAGCTTGGCCTTGATGGTCGCCTGAGCCGCCGGGAGGTTGTTGTTGTCGACCTGCACATTGGTCACCGTGCCGCCGAGCGTCGCCTTCACACCGGCACACCGCTGCTCGAGACCGACGTTGCCGGCCTCTTGGATCACGCAGATGGCGTTTTTCACGCCGGCCTGCTTGAGCTGGTTGCCGACCGCGTTGCCGGCGACCGACTCGTCCTGGCCGATGTGACTCAGCGCGCCGAACGCCTTGGAGTCGGCGGCCCCGGAGTTGATGGTGATGACCGGGATGCCGGCCGCGATGGCCTTCTGGATCGACGCCTTGAGGGCGCCCGGGTTGGCCATGGAGACCACGAGGCCGTCAACCTTCTGGTTCACCGCCGCGTCGATGAGTTGGGCCTGCTTCTGCGGGTCGCCGTCGCTCTCGTAGGTCACGTTGTCACCGAGGTCGGAGCCGGCCTTCTGCACGCCGGCCTTGACGATGCTCCAAAACGCGTCGCCGCTGGCGCCGTGCGTCACCACCGCGATCTTGTAGCCGTATTTGCCCGCACCGCCGGCATTGTTGTTGTTGTCGGTCTGCGGCTTGTTGACCGCGTTTCCGCCGCTGCAGGCGGCGGCGGCGAGCAGCAGGCCCAGCGCAGGCAGGACCAGCGCGCGTCTCATCTTGAACATCGAGTCTCCTCGGGAGGGGGTGGGTTTGATGCCTCAGTCGGCGGTCGGGAAGTGGTAGGAGGCGGCTACCGGGTGGGTCACGTGCGGCCACCGCGAGGTGACCACCTTTGCGCGGGTGTAGAACCGGACGCCCTCGGGGCCGTGGATGTGCGACTCGCCGAAGAGCGAATCCTTCCAGCCACCGAAGGAGTGGTAGGCCATCGGCACCGGGATCGGCACGTTGATCCCGATCATCCCGACCGTCACCTCGCGCTGGAACCGGCGGGCCGCCTCCCCGCTCGAGGTGAACACGGCGGTCCCGTTGCCGTATGGATTGGCGTTGATCAGAGCGATTGCGTCATCCAGTGTGTCGACACGAATGACCACGAGCACCGGGCCGAATATTTCCTCCCGGTAGGCCGCCATCTCGGTGGTCACGTGGTCGAGCACGGTCGGCCCGACGAAGAAGCCCTGCTCGTGTCCGGCGACGACCAGGTCGCGCCCGTCGACGACAAGAGTCGCGCCCTGCATTCCGCCGGACTCGATGGCACCGATGATCCGCTCGCGCGCTTCGCGAGTGATCACCGGACCCATCTCGCTTGTCTCGTCGCGGCCCGGACCGACCTTGACCGCCGTCGCCTTCTCGCGCAGGACCTCGATCAGCGCGTCACCGGCATCGCCGACGGCGACGGCGGCGGAGACGGCCATGCAGCGCTCGCCGGCCGAACCGAACGCGGCGGCGGTCAGGTGCTGGGCGGCGAACTCGATATCGGCATCGGGCAGCACGACGGCATGGTTCTTGGCGCCGCCCAGCGCCTGGACCCGTTTGCCGGCCGCCGAGGCGCGGCCGTGGATGGAGCGGGCGATCGGCGTCGAGCCGACGAACGAGACCGCGCTCACCGGCCCGGCTTCGAGCAGCGCGTCGACCGCCACCTTGTCGCCGTGGACGACGTTGAACACGCCGTCGGGCAGGCCGGCCTCGGCCCAGAGCTCGGCAACGAGCATCGACGCGGACGGGTCCCGCTCGCTCGGCTTGAGCACGAACGTGTTGCCGCAGGCGATCGCGACGGGGTGCATCCAGCACGGCACCATCACGGGGAAGTTGAACGGGGTGATCCCGGCAACCACGCCGAGCGGCTGGCGAAACGAGTACGAGTCGACGCCACCTGAGACCTGGTCGGAGTATTCGCCCTTCAGCAGGTGCGGGATGCCGCAGGCGAACTCGACGACCTCCAGCCCGCGCTGGACCTCACCACGAGCGTCGGAAAGCACCTTGCCGTGCTCGTCGGAGATGATCGCGGCAAGGTCGTCGATGCGGGCGTTGACCAGCTCCCGGAACGCGAACAGCACCGAGGTGCGCTTGGCCAGCGAGACGTCACCCCATGACAGGAACGCCTTGGCCGCGGCGTCGACCGCGCTGTGCACGTCGGCCGGCTCCGCGAGCAGCACTTCGGCCTGCCGGGCGCCGGTCACCGGGTTCCACACCGGCGCGGTCCGGGTCGACGCCCCGGTCGTCGCCGAACCGCCGATCCAGTGCTGGATGCTCCGCATGTTGTCGAATCCCCTTACAGGTAAGGTCGCTGAGCACGTCGCGCGCTTTCATAGGCGGTGCGGGCGGATCGGGTCGAGTCCAACGTGGACACCTCGGCCACCGGAACGTCCCACCACGACTCGCTCGACGGCGCGTCGACGTAGGGATCGGCGTCGACGTGCACGACGGTGGTCCGGTCGGACTCCTTGGCCTTGGCCAACGCCGAGCGCAGCTCGTCGACGGTGTGCACGCGGATGACGTCAGCGCCGAGGCTTTGCGCGTTGGCCGCGAGGTCGACCGGCAGCACAGCACCGTCGAGCCGCCCTTCACCCGAGCGGAACCGGTAGGCGGTGCCGAAGCGCTGCGCGCCGACCGACTCGGACAGCCGCCCGATCGAGGCGAACCCGTGGTTCTGCACCAGCACCACGATCAGCTTGATGTGCTCTTGGACGGCGGTGACCAGCTCTTGGGCCATCATCAGATAGGACCCGTCACCGACGAGCACGAAGACGTCGCGGTCGGGGGCGGCGAGCTTGACCCCGAGCCCGCCGGCGATCTCGTAGCCCATGCAGGAATATCCGTATTCGACGTGATAGCCCTTCGGGTCGCGGGTGCGCCACAGCTTGTGCAGGTCACCCGGCATCGAGCCGGCCGCGCAGACAACCACGTCGCGCGGCTCGCTGGCGTCGTTGACCGCGCCGATCACTTCCGACTGGGCGGGCAGCGGCGCGTGGCCAAGGTGGTAGGCGGCCTCCACCGTGCGGTCCCAATCGGCGGCGAGATCGGCGGCCAACCGCTGATAGTCCGCCGGCGTCCGGTAGCCGCCCAGCGCCTCGGTCAGCGCGATCAGTGCCTCGCGGGCGTCGGCCACGACCGCGACGGCGGCGTGCTTGACCGAGTCGAACGCAGCCACGTTCACGTTGACGAAGCGAACGCCGTCCGCGGCAAACGCGCTGCGCGAGGCGGTTGTGAAGTCGCTCCACCGAGTGCCGATGCCGAGCACGACGTCGGCGTCGCGGGCGATCGCGTTGGCCGCCGTGGTGCCGGTCGCGCCAACCGCGCCGAGCGCGAGCGGGTGGTCGAAGGGCAACGAACCCTTGCCGGCCTGCGTCTCGGCGACCGGAATGCCGGTCGCCTCGGCGAATCGGCGCAGCGCCTCGGTCGCCTCGGCGTAGATGACCCCGCCGCCGGCCACGATGAGTGGCCGTGTGGCCGAACGCACCACATCGACCGCGCGAGCGATCGCGGCCGGCTCGGGCACCGGCCGGGCGATGTGCCACACGCGCGGCTGGAAGAGCTCCTCGGGCCAGTCGTGCGCCTGGGCCTGCACATCCTGCGGCAGGGCGAGGGTAACCGCGCCCGTCTCGGCCGGATCGGTGAGCACGCGCATCGCGGCCAGCAGCGCGGCCGGCAACTGCTCGGGCCGCCAGATGCGCTCGAAATAGCGCGACACCGGCCGGAACGCATCGTTGACGGTGACGTCGCCGCCTCGCGGGTCTTCGAGCTGCTGCAGAACGGGATCCGCGACCCGGGTGGCGAAGACGTCACCCGGCAGCAGCAGCACCGGCAACCGGTTGACCGTCGCCAGGGCGGCCCCGGTGACCATGTTGGTCGCGCCCGGACCGATCGAACTCGTACAGGCGAGCATGGACATCCGGTTGCGCATGCGGGCGAAGCCGGCCGCCGTGTGCACCATGCCCTGCTCGTTGCGGGCCTGCCGGTAAGGCAGTGCCCCCGGCGCGTTGAGCTCGGCCTCCAGCAGCGCCTGGCCGAGGCCGGCCACGTTGCCGTGCCCGAAGATGCCCAGGCAGCCCTCGAAGAGCCGGTGCTGCACCCCGTCGCGGGCGGAGCGCTGCTCGGCGAGGAACCGCACGACCGCCTGTCCCACTGTCAGCTTCATCGAGACCATCCCGTCATCGGCAGCCGGTGGTCGATCGGCTGACCGGCCCAGGTTTCCCGGATCCAGGCGTGGACCGGATCGTCGCTGACGTGCCAGGCGCGCTCGCCCGGACCCGCCATGACGTTGAGGTAGTAGAGGTCATAGCCGGGCACCGCGATGGACGGCCCGTGCCAGCCGGAGGGGATGAGCACCACGTCTCCGGTGCGAACCTCGGCGAGCACGTCCGTCGTGCCGTAGACACGCTGGTAGGCAATGCCGTGCTCCCCTCGCACCTCGTAGTAGTAGATCTCCTCGAGCGCCGACTCCCGCGGCTCCTCGAGCCGCTCCTCGTCATGTTTATGCGGGGGGTACGACGAAAAATTGCCGGACGGCGTGAGCACCTCGCACACGATGAGCCGGTCGGCCTCGAGGACGTCAGGCGTGCCGATGTTGTTGACCTGCCGGGAGCACTGCCCGGCCCCCCGCAGCTCTACTCGCGTCTGCGCCGCGGCGACGTGCCGGAACGGGAGCGTCCGTGAGGCCCGCGCGGTGCACAGTGCGAACCGCCCGACTCCGACGAGCGCCAATGAAGTGTCCCGTGGCACATATGCCACGTCGGTCATGCCGCTGAACACGGAAGCCCGTCCGGTCAGGTCGGCCTCGAACGTGGGCCCGGACACGACGCACGAGCCCTCCAACGGCACCACGAGGACCTCGTCCTCGCCGGTCGAGCACTCGAAGCGGTCGCCGGGGAAGAGCTGCTCCACCCGTACACCGGAAAAGGCCCAACCGGCCGTCTCCGGAGTGACTTCGACGAGTGTCTTGGTCATGATGTCACCGCCGTTCTGACCAGGGAAACCGCCGCGTCCACGGCGGCGGCGACGTCGCCGTCCGGCGGGTAGAGCAAGGCACGGCCGACCACCAGCCCCCGCACGCCGGGCAACGCGAGAGCGTCGGCCCACCGGGCATAGGTCTTCGCGGGATGGCCGCTAGGATCGCCGCCGAGCAGCAGCGTCGGCAGAGTCGTGGCGGCCATTACCGTCGCCATGTCCTCGACCACCGGCAGTTTCAGCCACGTGTACGCGCTGGAGGCGCCCAATCCGCTGGCGATCGCGACCGACCTGACCGCCGCCGCCGCACTCAGATCGTTGACCACGCGCCCGTCCACCCGGCGTGACCAGAATGGCTCGATCATCGCCATCAGCCCCCGCGCGGCAAGCGCCGTGACCGCGCGGCCACTGGCCTCGAGCGTGGCCACGCTGCCGGCGTCGGACAGGTCGATGCGAGTGAGCATCTTGCCGCCGTCGAAGCCCATTGCCGCGATCGACCCGGCGTCATAGCCGGTAAACCGGTCATCCAGCTCGAACACGGCACCCTGCAACCCACCCCGGTTCATCGAGCCGACGACCACCTTGTCCTCGAGCGCGCCGAGGAGCAGCAGGTCCTCGACGATGTCCGAGGTCCCGAGGACGCCGTCCACGCCCGGCCGGGACAGCGCGACAACCAGCCGGCGCAGCAGGTCGTAGCGGTCGGCCATGGCGTCGGGCGCATTGCGCACGCCGAGCGAGCCACGCGCGGGGTGGTCCGCCGCAACGATCATCAGCTTGCCGTCGGCGCCGAGCAACGGTCGGCGGGCCCGGCGGGCGGCCTGGACGGCGATCGCCCCCGGCCGGGTTGCGCGCATCTCGCGAAGCTCGGTGAAGTCAAGCACCGTCGACCTCCAGCAACGCCTCGACCTCGGACGTCGTCGGCATCGCGGTGGAGCACTCCAGCCGCGACGCGACGATCGCCCCGGCCGCGTTGGCGAAGCGCAGCATGCGCTCGAGCGGCCAGCCGGCGAGCAGTCCAGCGCACAGCGCGCCGCCGAACCCGTCGCCCGCGCCCAGCCCGTTGACCACCTCCACATTGGCCGGCGGCACCTCAACGAGCTCGTTATCGGTACGCGCGAGCACGCCTTTCGGCCCCTGCTTGACGACGGCCAGTTCGACGCCGGCGGCGAGCAGCGCCGCGGCCGCCCGATGGGGCTCGCGCTCGCCGACCGCGATTTCGCATTCGTCGGTATTGCCGATGGCGATGGTCACGTTGGGCAGGGCGCGGGTGACCTCGTCGTGGGCCTCGGCCGCCGAGGACCAGAACATCGGCCGGTAGTCCAGGTCGAGCACGGTCGGGGCGACCCGGCCGCGGGCCGCCCAGGCCGCGTGATGGGCGTCGCGGCTGGGCTGACTGGACAGGCCGGTGACCGTCGCCCAGAACAGCCGAGCCGCCCGGATCGCCCCGAGATCGAGCTCTTCCGGATGGATGACCAGGTCGGGGGCGATCGGCTCGCGGTAGAAATACAACGGAAAGTCGTCGGGTGGGAAGATCTCGCAGAACACGATCGGGGTCAGCAGGCCGGGCACCGCAGTCACGAAGCGGTCGTCGACGCCGAGGCCGGTGAGTGCCTTGTGGACGTAGCGCCCGAACGGATCGTCGCCGGTCCGGGTGATCACGGCCGATCGGAGGTCGTGCCGCGCCGCCGCGACGGCCACGTTGGTCGCGCTGCCGCCGAGAAACTTGCCGAATGAGGTGACGTCTTCGAGCGCGACCCCGACCTGCAGCGGGTAGAGGTCCACGCTGATCCGGCCGATGGTGATCACGTCGAAGGGCTCCACTGCCACCTCTTCTCGGGAACGTTCCGGACAGCCTTGCCGTACCGTGTTGCAAAGTCAACAGTTTGTCTTGACATTTGTTCAAACTAGGTGACAAGCTGCAGTGATTGTCAGCCGAGGAGGCCCGATGCCGCTGCCCCGGATCGAGATCGACCGGTCCAGCCCGGTGCCGATGTACTTCCAGATCAGCCGCCAGCTGGAAGACGCGGTCGATCGCGGCGACCTGGTGCCGGGCGAGCGGCTCCCCAACGAGGTCGAGCTGGCCGAGTCGCTGACGGTGTCCCGCCCGACCATGCGCCAGGCCCTCGAGCACCTGGTCGAGAAGGGCATGCTGACCCGCAAGCGCGGGGTCGGCACCCAGGTGAGCAACACGCAGGTGCGCCGACGGGTCGCGCTGACCAGCCTTTACGAGGACCTTGCCCAGGCCGGCCGCCAGCCGGCGACGCGCGTCCTGCGCCTCGACCCGGACTGCATCGACCGGCACGCCGCCCGCGCGCTCGGCACGCCACCCGACGCCGGGCTGGTGCACTGCGAGCGGGTCCGGCTGGCCGACGGCCGGCCGCTGGCCATTTTGCGCAACTGGCTGCCGCCGCGGTTCAACGACATCACCCGGGCCGACCTCGAGACGAAAGGGCTCTACCAGCTGCTGTCCCAGCGCAACGGCCGACCGGCCGTGGCCAAGCAGCGCATCACCGCGGTCCCGGCCAGCGCGGCCGAGGCCAAGCTGCTCGACGTCAAGCCGCACGCGCCGCTCATCAGCATGCAGCGCACCGCCTTCGACACGGCCGGACACGCGGTCGAGTTCGCCGACAATCTCTACCGCGCCGACCTGTACGCGATCGAGGTGACCGTCTTCAACCGGTGAAGGTTACGGGCAGATGAACATCGCGCGAACCGGTGCCGAACGTCTCTAGAGGCTGACCAAGAGACAGGCGACGATCGGCTCGTGACCACAAACTCTGTGATCCTGGCCCTGGTGATCGTCACCGCCCTCGGCTTCGACTTCACCAACGGTTTCCACGACACCGCGAACGCGATGGCCACCTCCATCGCGACGAAGGCTCTGCGGCCCAAAACGGCCGTCCTGCTCTCCGGCATCCTGAACCTGGTGGGTGCCTTCCTGTCCGTGCAGGTCGCGCTCACGGTGACCAACGCGGTCGTCAAGATCCAGGACTCGAGTGGCGCCCCCAAGGCCTCGCTGCTGGCCCACGGCGGGTTCGCCCTGCTCCTCATCGTCCTCGCCGGCCTGGTCGGCGGCATCGTCTGGAACCTGCTGACCTGGCTGGTCGGCCTTCCGTCGAGCTCCTCGCACGCGCTGTTCGGCGGGCTGATCGGGGCCACCATCGCCGGGCTCGGCTGGGCCGGTGTGAACTGGAACGGCAACGGCTCGAAGCTCGACGGCGTCGTCGGCAAGGTCATCCTGCCGGCCATCATGTCCCCCGTCATCGCCGGCGTCGTCGCGGCCGTCGGCACCTGGCTGATCTACCGGGTGACCATCGGGATCGCGCAGCGCTTCACCGACAACGGGTTCCGCTGGGGCCAGATCGGCAGCGCCTCGCTCGTGTCGCTGGCCCACGGCACCAACGACGCCCAGAAGACCATGGGCGTCATCACGCTCGCGCTGATCGCGGCCGGCGAGTGGCACGACACCAAGACCATCCCGCTCTGGGTGAAGATCTGCTGCGCGGTCGCCATCGCGGCCGGCACGTACTTCGGCGGCTGGCGGATCATCCGTACGCTCGGCAAGGGCCTTGTCGAGATCGCGCCGCCGCAAGGCATGGCCGCCCAGTCCGCCTCCGCCGCGGTCATCCTCGCCTCCAGCCAGCTCGGCTTCGCGCTGTCCACCACCCACGTGGCCACCGGCTCGGTCATCGGCGCCGGGGTCGGTCGACCGGCCGCGCTGGTCCGGTGGGCGGTCGCCGGGCGCATGGTCGCCGCCTGGTTGATCACGCTGCCGGCCGCGGCCGTCGTCGGCGGGATCATGTGGTGGATCGGGCACGCGATCGGCGGCCTCGCCGGCGCGATCGTGATCTTCCTGATCCTGGTCGTCGTGGCCGGCTCCACGTTCGCGCGCTCGCGCCGCCGGCCGGTCGATCACAGCAACGTCAACCAGGACTGGGACGAGGCGCTCCGCGACGCCGAGCGCGTTCCGGCCGCGGTGAGCTGAGAGAGGGCGTCGACATGCACAACGTGGGATTCGCGCTGGCCGGCGCGTGGAAGGTCCTCCTCGCCGGCCTCGTGCTCGGGGCCGGGCTGCCCATCCTCTTCGGCCTGGGCATCCGGGCCCTGGCCTGGGGCACCGGCGGCGACGCCAAGCTGCATGCCGAGGGCGTGACCGGTCCCAAGGCCAGGCCGATCGGCACCGCGCTCGGCTGGCTCTGCTTCCTGGTCGTGGTCCTCGGTGTCGTCCTCGGCATCGCCTACATCGTGGCGACCGGCTTCGGCAAGACGATCAGTTTCGCGCACGTCTACCCGACAATCGTCGCCAAGCACTGAAGGAGCGCCCATGAGTGAGGCCCGGCCGAACTTCCTCACCCGCGCCGTGGAGTGGTTGCGCGCCGGCTACCCGGCCGGCGTGCCGCGCGGCGACTACATCGCGCTGTTCGGACTGCTCCGGCGCAAGCTGACCGAGGTCGAGGTCCGCAAGATCGCCCAAGACCTGGCCGACCACTCCCAGCGGACCTCCGACCCGATCACCACCCACGACATCGAGGAGATGATCAACACCTCGGTCCTGCAGGAGGCCTCGCCGGAAGACGTGGCTCGCGTGTCGGCCCGCCTGGCCGCCGGCGGCTGGCCGCTCGCCGATCCGCCGGCCGCGGAGGACTGACCAACCGGACATGTCGAGCCCCGTCCGACGTCGTCCTGGGCGGCACGGGGCGATCGGCGGCGTGCTACCCGCGGCCGAGCCCGCCGAACTGGCCGATCAGACCCACGACGTGGCGCCCGAGGGGCTCGCCCCGGAGCTGATCCGGTTCTCCGCCGGCAGTTCCTCCAGCTCTCTCGCGACCGGACGGCCACGCCGGCGCTTCCCCAGCGCCTGGGCGGTCGCTCCCAGCACGACGGCGGCCGGGACCGTGATCACCACCCAGCCGGGCGCGCCGAGCAGCTTCGCCGCGCTGGCCAGCAGCACCGCGACGAGCGCGACTCGCACGACGCCGGCCGGCGCGCGCGAGGACAGCCGCGAGCCGAGCAGCACGCCGGGCACCGAACCGATCAGCACGGCGGCGGCCAGGTCGAGCTTGAGGTCGCCAAAGAGCGCGTGCCCGAGGGCGGCCGCGGCGACCAAGGGGATCGCCTGGACCAGGTCGGTGCCGACGAGGTCGTTGGCCCGCAACATCGGGTACAACATCAGCAAGATCACGATGATCAGCGAGCCGGAGCCGACCGAGGTCATCCCGACCACGAGGCCGCCGACCGCCCCGAGCAGCGCCGTGGGGAGCGGGCGGACCTGCACCACAGCGTCGCCTTGGGGCTTTTTTCGGCCTTGGTACGACTTGAGCACCAGTCCCACCGCGGCCAGCAGCAGGGCGCCGGCCAGCGCATACTGCACGATCGTCTGGACCGAGTCGGCGTCGCCGAGCGCGCGCATGACCAGCACGCCGAGGAACGCGGCGGGCACGCTGCCGAGGCACAGCCACCGAACGAGCGCCCAGTTCACCGTCCCGCGCCGGGCGTGGACGAAGCCGCCGAACGGCTTCATGACCGCGCTCGCGGCGAGGTCGCTGGAGACGGCGGCCAGCGGCGGGACGTTGAAGAAGAGCACCAGCATCGGCGTCATCAGCGCGCCACCGCCCATGCCGGTAAGGCCGACGACCACGCCGACCCCGAATCCGGCGAGCGCCAGGATCGGATCCATCCGAACATCCTACTTTCCCTCCCGGATTGGTCGACAAGGTATGGGTACCATCGACCAGTGCAAATCCGAGTGGCGGTGCTCACACTGTCCGCCGCTCAGCGCCAGCCGTAGTCCTTCCGGAGGATCCGGGCCACGGCGTCGAAGCGTGACCGCTCGAGCACCGCGCCCTCCCGCCGGATGCCCGACTCCGGCACCCTGAGCACCCGGTCGAGCCGGATCCAGCTGGCCCGGTGTTGCCGGTCCCAGGCGCCCTCGCCCAGCGCGTACCAGTTGGGCTGGTTGTCGCGCTCGTGGTTGCTGGACAGCATCAGCCCGAGGAGGGCCTGCCCCTCCCGGCCGACGACCAGCACCGGACGGTCCTTGCCCTGATCGGGGAGGTCCTCGTAGGCGACCCAGGTCCACACGACCTCGCCCGGGTCGGCCCGGCCGTCGGGGTTGGGCGCGTAGACCAGCCGCCGCTTGCGGAACCTGTCCAGCACACCGCCGAGGAATCGCGCCACGGCTGGTCACCCTAGCTGGTCGTGCGGCGGGCCGCCTTCTTGCGCACCGCGTCTGGCAACTGCTCGATGTCAAGCAGCCGGGGCAGCAGCTCCGGCTCGACCGTGAGCGCCCGGAACGTGATCCCGATGGTCACCTCGTGCTCGGGCCGGCTCACCACGCTGACGTCGTCGCCGGCCCGGATCCGGCCCGGCTCGACGACCCGCAGGTAGCTGCCGGGCGCCCGTCCCTCGGTGAACCGCTTGATCCACTGCGGCTCCTCCATCCACGCCGCGAACGTCGTGCACGGGATCCGCGGCACGGTCACCTCGAGGAGGACGTCGGCGCCGATCCGCCAGCGCTCGCCGATGCGCGCACCGGTCACGTCGAGGCCTTGCGTGGTCAGGTTTTCGCCGAACATCCCACCGGTCAGCTCGCGCCCCAGCTCGGCCTGCCACCGGTCGAGATCCTCGCGGGCGTAGGCGTAGACGGCCTGTGCGTCGCCGCCGTGGTTCACCTTGTCGAAGACGCCGTCGCCGACCAGTCCGGAGCCGTGCGCGCCGGGCGCGCGGACCTCGACCGCGCCGGTCGCGGGCCGCTTGTCGATGCCGGTCGGCCCGCGCTTCTTGCCGCCGCGGTTGGGCTGCGGCACGGCAAGGTTCACGGACAGCAGGACGGCCATGCGCCGTATGGTAGGCGGGTGCCCGAGGACGCACGACCGCTTATCCGACCGCTTATGCGACCGCATCTCCGTCCGTTGGACGGCATCACGGTCGTGAGTGTCGAGCAGGCGGTGGCCGCGCCGTTCGCCACCCGGCAGCTGGCCGACCTCGGCGCGCGGGTCATCAAGGTGGAGCGGCCGGGCGAGGGCGACTTTGCCCGTTCGTACGACCAGACGGTGCACGGCCAGTCCAGCTACTTCGTGTGGCTCAACCGCTCGAAGGAGTCACTCGCGCTCGATCTCAAGGCCCCGGCCGACCTCGAGGTCCTGCATGCGTTGCTGGCCCGGGCCGACGTGTTCGTGCAAAACCTCGGCCCCGGCGCCGCCGAACGCCTCGGCCTTTCGGCGGCCGCGCTGTCCACGCAATACCCGCGGCTCGTCGTCTGCTCGATTTCCGGGTACGGCGCGCAGAGCCCCCGCAAGGCCTATGACCTCTTGGTGCAGGCCGAGACCGGGTTGCTGGCTCTCACCGGTACACCGGCGCACATGGCTCGCGTGGGCGTGTCGGTCGCCGACATCGCGGCCGGCGTCTACGCATACTCGGGGATCCTCGCGTCGCTCTACACGCGCGCGACGACCGGCCGGGCACCGGCGGTGTCGGTGTCGCTGTTCGAGGCGCTCGGCGAGTGGCTGGGAGCGCCGGCGTACTACACGCAGTACGGCGGGGAGCAGCCGCCGCGCTCGGATGCGCGGCACGCGACGATCGCCCCGTACGGGCCGTTTGCCGTGCGGGACAAGACGGTGCTGCTGGGTGTGCAGAACCGGCGCGAGTGGGTGGCGCTGTGCACGCTGATCGGCGCGCCCGAGCTGGCCGGCGACCCGCGCTTCGCGACGAACCCGGACCGGGTCGCCAACCGGGTCGAGCTGGAGGCGATCCTCGCCGCGCGGCTGGCCACTGTGGACAGTGCGGCGCTCGAGCGGGCCGGGATCGCCACGGCGCCGGTCAACTCGGTGGCCGAGTTTCTGAGCCACCCGCTGCTGGCCGCGCGCGGCCGGTGGGTCGAGGTCGGCACGCCCAACGGGCCGATCATGGCGCTGCGGCCGCCGGCCGACCTCGACGGTGTGTCGCCGCGGATGGATCCGGTCCCGGCCGTCGGCGAGCACACCGAGGCGATCCTCGACGAACTCGGCCTCCGGCGGGGACCGTCGACTTAAGCTTGCGTGCCGTTCCAGCGGGGGTTGCGCCGGTTGATCACGCGAACGCGACCACGGCGGCGGACCACGACCGAGCCGGGCTTGCGCTTGAGCGAGCGCAGCGAGCTGCGAACCTTCATCAGTGCCTCATCTCCAGTTCCGGACGCTCAGGTAACGCCGGCGCCGGCCGGAACATTCCCTTCGCGATGGCCAGCGTGCCGGCCCCGGCGCCGAGGAAAAGCGCAGCGAGGACGGTCCAGCCGACGGTGCCGTGGTCGATGGCGGTCGCGGTGACGACGAGCGGGGCGAGCATGTTGCCGAGGGCCGCCCCGGTCGTGCTGACGCCCTGGTAGGCGCCGGCGCTTGCGGGGTCGGCCAGCTCGAACGCGAGACCCCAGCTGCCGGCCTCGCAGAGCACCTCGCCGGCGGCGTGGGCGAGACCACCGACCACGAGCAGCGCGACGGCGACGACCGGCGAGCCGATGACCGCGGCCGCGTACAGCCCGCAGGCCACCGCGAGGGCGGCCGACGCCCGGAAGACCGCCCGGCCAGCCAGCGGCACCTCGTGCGTGCCGCGCGACGCCGGTACCTGGAAGAGGGCCACGAGGACGGTGTTCAGTGCGATCAGGACGGCGACGGTCACGGCCGGAGCGTGGGTGCGGCCGGTCACCCACAGCGGCAGGCCGATCGTGAGCAGACCGAACTGCATGCAGAGGACCGTGTACAGCGCGGTGACCGCGAGATAGCGCCGGTCGGTGAGCGGCGACCGGCCGCGCTCGGTGACGCGCGTCACGGTCGGGCCGGCTCGGCGCAGGCCGCGAAGCGGGATACCGGAGAGCAGCACCAGCAGGCCGATGCCGAGCATCGCCACGCGGTAGGCGGTCGCGGTGTCGACGAGGAGGGCGAGTGCGGCTCCCGCCGTACCAATGCCGATGAAAACGTTTGTGATAACCCGCAGGCGGGCGCGGACGGCGACGCGGTCGGGCCCGGTGAAATGTCGCGCGAGAAGCGTGGATTGCGCGGTGCGCTGGGCGGCCTGGAGGCCGACGGCGACGCAGGCGATCCCGGCGAACGTCACGGCGTTGCCGGCCGCGAGATAGGCCAGCAGCGCGGCGCCCTGCCCCAGGGTGGCCACGACGAGCACGGGGGCGGCGCCGATGCGGTCGGCGAGGTACCCGGCGGCGAAGGACGCGGCGACCCCGACCGCCCCGGCGATCGTCAGTCCGAGGCCGACCGTGGTGGCGCTCAGCCCGATGACGCGGGTGAAGAAGAGCGCGCTGACGCTGAAGAACAGCCCCTTGGCGAGGGCGCCGCCGAGCGTCGACCAGGTGAGCGCGCGGGACACGGGATCTCTGAGCACGCCTTCCGTTGTCGCACCCGACCTTTGTGCCGCGCGAACGATATAGCATATGGCTTAATGATCGAGTACGAGCTGGTGGGCATGGACCTCGGCGACGTCCGGTTCGCCGTGTCGCCGATCAACGAGCTTGTGCTGTCGCTGCGTGCGTGGCGCGATCCCGGCCGCTATCCGCTGCACCTCGGCTGGATCCGCACGATCGAACGGCAGCGGTCGTTGTTGGACGCTGGAACGCTGCTCGCGTTGACCAACGAGCGGCTGTGGACACCGGATTTTCTGACCCCGCGGCCGTATTCGCCGCTGACCCGCATCGAGGACGAGTTCGAGCTGGTGGCGGCGACGCCGTCGGACGTGGTCGAGCGGGACATCCGCGCGGTGCATCGCGTCAAACCGCGGCCGTTGTACGGCCCGCGCGTCCTGGATCGCATCATCGCCGCTCTCGCCGCGTATTGGGAGCTGTGTTTCGGGCCACACTGGCCGCGTATGCGGGCGCTCCTGGAGGGCGATGTCACGTACAGGGGGCGGCAGATCGCACGGTCGGGCCTGGCCGCGATGTTCGCCGGGTTGAGCCCGACGGTGCGGCTCAAGGACACGGTGGTGGAGGTCCACCTGCGTTCGGACGTGTCGTACTCGCGGCCGACGGTCGGCGGGCTGACGCTGGTGCCGACGATGTGGACGGCGAACGCGTCGGCGCCCATTTCGGCGCTGGAGCCGGCGACGATCATGTATCCGGCGCGGGGAATGGGAACGCTGTGGGAGGCGCAGCCGCAATCAAGCCCATCGGCACTGGCCGACCTGCTCGGCGCGACGCGGGCCGGGCTGCTGGTGCAGCTTTCGGCACCGGCGTCGTCGACCGAGCTGGCCGTGCGGCTCGGAGTGACCCCGGCCGCGGTGAACCAGCACTTGCGGGCGTTGCGGGCGGGCGGATTGCTGGTGAGCAGCCAGCATGGCCGGTCCGTGCTGTACCGCCGTTCGGACCTGGGCGACCAGTTGGTCGTCGCGACGTTGTCTTAGGAGGCGCCCCAGGGTGGTCTCGGGCCGCCGGGTTCGCGATGGTCTGTTCGTCGCGCCGGCCGGTCGCGTTCCGCGCGTCAGCCGAGCTCCTTTGCGCCGGCTTCGTCACTCCTCGGCGTCCGGAGGCCGTGGTGTGTGCCTAATTTTGTCATACCGGGTTGGGAAAATTTGGGTGTGGAGGCGGTGTTGGCGCAGGAGCGGTTGGCCGCTCAAATGGCGACGTGGCAGGCGGCGCGCGAGAAGCGGCGGCAGATGCGCGAGGAGTTCGCGCAGGCGCGGCGCTTCGGCCTGGCGGCGCGGCACGCGGCGAAGCTGGCGCGCAACCACGCGTCCTGCACGGTGGCCTCTGACGGGACCGTCCGATGCGTGGAGAAGCCGCCGTTTGATGCAATATGCCCCCGCCGCCAATCGGTGACGTCCTCTGCGGCAGCTCGGCCTGCTGCCGCGCGACATGCCGCGGCTCGGCCTGCTACGGCTCGGCCTGCTGCGGCGGAGTCTGCCGCAGCGCGACCTGCTACAGCGCGACCGGCGGCGGCGTCTGCTGACGCGGCGCCCCCTGACGCGCGGCCTGCTACAGCGCGACCTGC
>Ga0070683_100000373_pt1 | contig 31119 bp, 33 predicted proteins | sample KBSC713LmetaG_FD_64662 | JGI IMG/M metagenome (GOLD analysis project Ga0070683, IMG submission 64662) | Corn rhizosphere microbial communities from Kellogg Biological Station, Michigan, USA - KBS C7.1-3L metaG | ecosystem: Host-associated > Plants > Roots > Rhizosphere ... | reverse complement strand
AGGCGAGCAGCAGGTCCTCGAGCCCGATCTCGTCCACCGACCACGACGCGTCGATCGGCAGGCCGTCGGTGCGCACGAGCAAGGTCAACTGGCGGCCGCTCGAGCGCTCGCGGACGATCTCCTCGACCCCGCGGATGCGCCCGAGCGGACGGCGCGCCCCGGTGAGCAGGCGGTGCGTGGAGAGGAGCGTCTCCACCGGCGCGTCCAGGCGCACCCGACCCCCGCCGAGCAGGACGATCCGGTCGCACACGCGCTCGATGTCGGCCACGACGCGCGTCGCGAGCAAAACGGTCGAACCCGTCTCGGCCGCGCCGTCCATCAGCACCTGCAGGAAATGGCGGCCGGCGAGCGGGTCGAGCCGCGCGAACGGCTCGTCGAGGAGGAGGACCGAGGGCCGCTTCGCGAGGGCGAGCGCGAGCGCGAGTTGCGCCCGGTCTCCCGGCGTCAGGTCGACCACAGGCGTGCGCGGCGAGAGCCCGCCGAGCAGCTCGAGCGCGAGCGCGCCGTCCCAGCGTCGGTTCGTACGCCGTCCGAGCTCGAGCATCTCACCGACCGAGAACGCGCGATAGAGCGGCGCGTCCTGCGCCACGTAGCCGACGTGCTGCAGCGCCTCCGCGTCCCGCCGCGGATCGCGGCCGGCGACGCGCACCCTGCCCTCGCTGGGGGCGAGCAGGCCGACTGCGAGGCCGAGCAGCGTCGACTTGCCCGCGCCGTTCGGGCCGGCGACGCCGACGATCTCCGCCTCGCGGACGGCGAGGGTGCAGTCGCGCAGCGCCCAGCGGCTGCGATGACGCTTGCCGAGCGCCTCCGTCGCGAGCGGCGGCGTCATTCCCGCTCCGGCGCCGGCCAAGCCGCCGCCTGCGCTCCCGGGTCGCGTCCGTCGAACCTACCGCTCATGCCACGCGGCGGTCGAGCGCCTCCCGGACGGTGCTCGAGATCAGCGCGAGGATGCTCTCCTCGTCGAGCCCCATCCGCCGCGCCTCGATCAGCCACGTGAGGAGCGCGCGGCGCAGCGCCTCGTGATGCTCGACCGAGGGCGCGACGAGCGTCTCCGTCACGAACGTCCCGCGGCCCGGCGTCGCCGCGACGAGACCCTCGTGCTCGAGCTCGCGGTACGCCTTCGCGACGGTGTTCGGGTTGATCGCGAGCTCGGCCACGACCTCGCGGACGGTCGGCAGCTGGTCGCCGACGTCGAGGAGGCCGAGCCGCAGCGCCTCCTTGACCTGCTGGACGAGCTGGACGTAGACGGGCAGGCCCGAGCGCTGGTCGAGATGGAACTCCACGTGCCGAGTGTAGGACTACGAGAGGCGATCTGCGAACAGCCGGGCCGCCTCGTCCACGTGCATCCGGTCGCCCTCGCCGGTGCAGCCCGGGTCGTACGTGCCCGGCCCGCAGAGGTAGGGCAGGCGGACGTGCTCGGGGACCATCCGCTCGAGGTCGCCGACGGCGGGGCCGGCGTCGAACGCGACGCTCTCCGCGATGAAGCGCGCGCCGGGCGCCGCCTCGAGCAGGTTGCGCGTCCCCTCGCGGCGGATGCGCGCGTTCGCCTCCCGGTAGCGAGGCAGCTCGTCGTACGAGTCGGGCAGGTCGGTGAGCAGGTGGACGACCACCTCCGGCCCGAACGCGCCGACGAGCTCCTTCAGCCGCGGCAGGTCGTACACGTCGCACACGATCGGCTCCGCGCCGAGCTCCCGCACGAGCTCGCCCTGCGAGCGCGTCAGCCCGGCGACGACGTGCCCGCGCTCCAGGAGCAGCGGCACGAGCGGCCGGCCGAGCACGCCCGTCGCGCCGGCGACGAGCACCCTAGACAAGGCGGACTGTCAGCGTCTCGCCCTCGAGGGAGACCGATCCGCCGAGCCGCTCGATCACCCGCACGGCGACGGCGGCGCCGAGGTCGCGCAGGTCGCGGCCGAGCACGACCGGCGCCGACGCGGGCGTCACCGGCGACACGTCGATCTCCGTACCGCGCACGACCACGTAGACGTCGTCGAGGCCGCCGTGGCGCAGCGTGCACTGGACGAGCGCAGACAGGCCGCGGTCGACGGCGTCGACGTCCGTCTCGATCGTCGCGCCCTCGCCGGAGACGTGCACGCCCTCCAGCCGCTCCTGCGCGTCGCGCGCGAGCTGCAGCGTGTCCGCCTCGCGCAGCGCCGGGTCGTACCGATCCGCCTCGATGCGCGCGGCGAGCGACAGCTCGTCGAGCAGCTCCGCCATCTGCGCGGAGGCGGCGCCGATCATCTCGACGTACCGGTCGGCGGGCGGCTCGAGCTCGAGCGTCCGCTCGAGCGTCTTCACGAAGCCGTGCACCGTCGCGAGCGGGGTACGCACGTCGTGACACGCGAGCGACACGAGTCGGGCGAAGGTCGTGTCGTCGGTCACCCGGCGGAGACTAGTGAACGAGCGGCCCGCTCGACTGCCGCACCACGAGCTGCGTGCGCAGCTCCACGTGCAGCGCCTCGATCCGCTGTCCCTCGATCAACCGCTCGAGCAGCGAGACCGCCATCCGCCCCATCTCCGCGAGCGGCTGGCGGACGGTCGTCAGGGCCGGCGTGACGATCTCCGCAGCCTCGACGTCGTCGAAGCCGACGACCGACAGCTCCTCGGGCACGCGCACGCCGCGCTCGCGCGCCGCCTGGAGCACACCGATCGCCAGGTTGTCGTTGAAGGCGAAGATCGCAGTCGGCGGCTCGTGCAGGTCGAGCAGCCGGCGGGCCGCCTTCAAACCGGGCTCGATCTCGAACGTCCCCTCGACGACGAGCTCCGGCGCAGCGAGGATCCCCGCCGCGCCGAGCGCCGCGTGGAACCCGCGCAGTCGCTCGTCGGTCGCGATCCAACCGCGCGGGCCGGTGATCGCCGCGATCCGGCGATGGCCGAGCGAGAGCAGGTGCTTGACCGCGAGGTCGGCGCCCGCCGAGTGTGCGGCCGACACGGCCGGGATCCGCTCGTTCAGAGGCAGAAGCGGATCGACGACGACGAACCGGTACCCGTGCTCGAGCAGGTGCTCGAGCTCGTCCGCGGACTCTTCCGGCAGGATCAGCAGCCCGCCGTCGGTCGTGCCGTGCATCATCCGCTCGAGCAGCGAGACCTCGCGGTCGTGCTCGTGCTCGGTCGGGCAGAGCACGAGCCGCATGTCCCGCTCGTAGAGCGCCTCCGCCGCGCCGGAGAGGATGAAGGAGAAGTAGGCGGGATGGATGCGCGGGACGGTGGCGCCGATCAGCCCGGTCCGGCCGGCCGAGAGGCCGCGGGCGGTGCGGTTGGCCGTGTAGCCCCGCTCCCGCACAATCCGCTGGACGAGCTCCCGCGTCTCCCGCGAGACGTCGTCCCGGCCGTTCATCACACGGGAGACGGTCGCCACCGAGACGCCCGCGAGATCGGCGATCTCGCGGATCGTCACCTTCGGCCGGATGCTCGGGGTTGCGCTCACAGTCGGATTGAACCATGTTTTCCGGCGTTCCGGAACATCTACCGGTGAAATTCCGGAAACACGACTTGAAAATCGCCTTGACTTCTGCCATTCGACCGCGATAGAAGTCCGTAACCGTTGCCGGAAATCGGCTCAAGAAAGGATCGAAGATGCGACGTCTCGCACGCTCAAGCGCGGTACTCGGCCTCGCCGCCGCGCTCGCGGCCCTCGTCGGAAACGCGTCAGCACCGGCCGCAGTCGACGCCACCGGAAGCGTGGCCGCCGCGCACACATGCCTCGTGATGACCGGTTCAGGCGACCCCGCCTTCGTGAAGAACTTCAACCCGTACACGGCCACGAGCCTGCCCAGCGGCGCGTTCGTGCGCGGCGCCTTCTACGAGCCGCTGATCATCGCCACCGTCGCCGGCGGCGGCCACCTCTACCCGTGGCTGGCGCAGAGCTGGAAATGGTCGCACGGCAACAAGACCCTCACGCTCGCCCTGCGCAAGAACGTCACGTGGAGCGACGGCCAGAAGCTCACCTCCGCCGACGTCGTCTACAGCCTGACCGCCGGGAAGCAGGATCCGACGATGGACATGATCGGCTACACGAAGCCGGGCTCGAATATCGTCTCGATCAAGCCGAAGGGCGCGTACGGCGTCGTGATCAACCTGAAGACGCCCGACTCGCAGTTCATGGCCGCGACGCTGAACGCGCAGTCGTTCGTCGTCCCGAAGCACATCTGGACGAAGGTCTCCGACCCGAAGACGTTCACCAACCCGAAGCCGGTCGGCTCGGGCCCGTTCGACGTGATCTCGAAGTTCACGACGCAGGACTACGTCCTGAACAAGAACAGCCACTACTGGCTGAAGGGCGCCCCCAAGATCCCGTGCCTCGAGTACGTGCAGGCGGCGTCGAACGACGCGGCCCTCGCGCTGATCCAGAGCGGGCAGGTGGACTGGACGCACAACTTCGTCCCGAACGTCGAGAAGGCGTACGTCGCCAAGGACCCGAAGCACTACCACGCGTTCTACGCGACGACGGCGTACCCCGTGTCGCTCGTCTTCGACATCACGAAGTACCCGTACAGCATCACCGCGTTCCGCAAGGCGCTCAGCCTGGCGATCGACCGGAACACCGTGTCGAAGCTCGGTGAATACGGCTACGCGCCGCCGACGGACGCGCTCGGGATCGGCGGGATCTTCCCGACCTGGTACACGCCCGCACTGAAGGCGAAGGCGAACGCCGCCGCGGCGTACAACCCCGCAAAGGCGAAGCAGATGCTGGAGGCAGCGGGCTTCACCTACAAGGGCAGCAACCTGGTCGACCCGAAGGGCAACCCCGTCGACCTCGACATCCACGTCATCTCGGGCTGGTCGGACTGGGTCGCGTCGAACCAGATCATCACGAAGAACCTCCAGGCGATCGGGATCGACTCGAAGGTCGCGCTCGAGCCCGACTGGAACTCCTGGTACCCGAACGCCTCGGCGACGAAGAACCCGTCCCTGCTCTGGCAGAACGCGTCGCAGGGCTCGCCGTTCGGCTTCTTCAACTCCAACCTGTCCCAGTCGCAGTACACGGTGTCGGGCGAGGACGCGACGAACACCGGCAACTGGGCGCACTTCTACGACCCGAAGGCCACGGCGATCATGAACGCGTGGCGCAAGACGCTCGACCCGGAGAAGCAGAAGCAGTACTTCACCCAGCTCGCCGACCTGTTCCTCCAGGATCAGCCGATCGTGCCGCTGTTCGTGGGGCCTCGCTGGTCGACGTACAGCACGAAGTACTTCCACTGCTTCACGTCGCCGAAGAACTTCTACGGCGACCCGATCTTCACGACCGCTCCCGACAACGTCCTCTCGTTCACCCGCATCTGCCCGGGAGGCAAGGCGGGAGCCTGATTCCCCTCCACCCGTGACCCTCCACGACAACAGGGCCGGGAGCGCCGCTCCCGGCCCTGTCTGTCCGGCCCCGGTCTGTTAGGACACGAGACATGCGCTGGTTCATCCGTCGGCTCGGCTTCTACCTCTTCGCCATCTGGATGGCGCTGACGATCGCGTTCCTGCTCCCGCGCCTGATGCCGGGCGACCCGATCGGCGGCATCCTCCAGCACCTCACCCCGGCGCAGATCCAGGCCAACCCGGGGATCATCCACACGTACGAGCAGCTGCTCGGCGGCGGCAAGCAGCCGATCTGGCAGGCGTACGGCCAGTACCTGCACCGCGTCGCGACGCTGAACTTCGGCATCTCCACCTCGAACTACCCGACCAAGGTGTCGGAGGTCGTCGCGCGCACGATTCCCTACTCGATCGTGTTGGTGGGGATCGCGTTCGCGCTCGCATTCGTCCTCGGGACGGCGATCGGCATGGTCGCGGCGTGGCGGCGCGGCGGCGGTTTCGACAGCGTCTTCGTACCGGTCTTCATGGCGCTCGGCGCGTTCCCCGCGTACTTCACGGCGCTGCTGCTCATGTACTTCCTCGGGTTGAAGCTCGGCTGGTTCCCGATCCAGCACGCCTACGACAACGGCCTCACCCCCGGGATCAACTGGACATTCCTCTCGAGCGCGGTCCGCCACGGCATCCTGCCGGCGCTCGTGATCGTCCTCGCCTACGCCGGCGGCTGGGTGCTGACGATGCGCACGGTGATGATCAACACGATCGGCGAGGACTATGTCGCCATGGCGCACGCGAAGGGCCTGCGCGACCGCCGCGTGATGACACGCTACGCGGCGCGGAACGCGATCCTGCCGCCGCTGAACGGCTTCGCGGCGCAGTTCGCGACCGCCGTCGGCGGCGTCATCTTCGTCGAGCTCGTCTTCAGCTATCCGGGCGCGGGCTACACGCTGCAGCAGGCGGCGCTCGGCAACGACTACCCGCTGACGCAGGCGTTGCTGCTCGTCTTCTCGATCACGCCGATCGTCGCGAACTTCCTCATGGACCTGGTGAACCTCGTCCTCGACCCGCGTCTGAGGACCGCGTAGTGGTGGAGCCGTTCGCCGTCGACGCGTTCGCGGCGCCCGTGCGCAGGCGCCGCCTCGGCGCGCCGGCCTGGCTGACGCTGCTGCTCCGCAACCCGAAGGGTGTTGCCGGGATCGTCTTCTTCTTCGGCATGGTGCTGCTCGCGCTGCTCGCGCCGTTCGTCGCCGACCATGCGTCCGCCACCGACTTCAACCTGCTCGCGACGCGGCAGGCTCCGTCGTGGCACCACCTGTTCGGGACGACCGACCAGGGCTCGGACGTGTGGGCCCAGGTCGTCTGGGGCGCCCGGCGCTCGCTGCTCCTCGGCGCGGCGGCGGGTGCGCTCGCCACCGTCGTCGCGGCGACCCTCGGGATCTTCTCCGCCTACGTGGGCGGCGTCGTCGACGAGGTGCTGATGGTGATCACGAACGTCTTCCTCGTCATCCCGACCATTCCGCTGCTGATCGACATCACCGCGTTTCTGCACACGCGCGGGATGACGGTGATGATCCTCGTGATCGCGGGCACGCTCTGGTCGTTCGAGGCGCGTGTGCTGCGCGGTCAGGCGCTGACGCTGAAGAACCGCGACTTCATCCAGGCGTCGAAGGTGGCGGGCGAGTCGACGCCGCGCATCGTCTTCGGCGAGCTGATGCCGAACATGATCAGCCGCATCGCGTCGGCGTTCGTGCTCGTCTTCTACATCGCGATCCTCGTCGACGCCGGCCTCGAGTTTCTCGGGCTCGGGGACATGGGCAAGGCGAGTTGGGGCGTCGCGCTTTACTGGGCGACGGTCAACTCGAGCGTGCTGCAGGGCGAGTGGTGGTCGTTCCTCTTCCCCGGCCTCGCGATCGGCGTCACCGTGCTCGGACTGACGCTGCTGCTCGCCGGGATCGACGAGGTCTCCAACCCGCGACTGCGGAGGGCGCGATGAGCGTCGTCGCCCCGCCGCGGACGCTCGTCGAGGTGCGCGGGCTGCAGGTCGACTACGGCTCGTTGCGCGCGGTCGACGGCGTCGACCTGGAGATCCGGAGGGGCGAGGTGGTCGGGCTCGCGGGCGAGTCCGGCTGCGGCAAGAGCACCGTCGCGAACGCGCTGATGCAGATCCTCCGCCCGCCGGCCCGGATCACCGGCGGCTCGATCGTCTTCGACGGGACCGACCTCGTCGGGCTGAGCCGGGAGCAGCTGCGCCGGTACCGCTGGCGCAACGTGTCGATGGTCTTCCAGAGCGCGATGAACGCACTCAACCCCGTCATGCGCGTCGGCGACCAGTTCGTGGACATGGTGCGCGCGCACGAGCACGTCGACCGCAAGCGCGCGCTCGCGCGTGCCGGCGCATTGCTCGAGACCGTCGGCATCGACCGCCGCCGCGTGCGCGCGTACCCGCACGAGCTCTCGGGCGGAATGCGGCAGCGCGTGGTCATCGCGATGGCGCTCGCGCTGAACCCCGAGCTGCTGATCCTCGACGAGCCGACGACGGCGCTCGACGTCGTCGTCCAGCGCGAGATCCTGCAGCAGGTCGCGGCGTTGAAGCGCGATTTCGGCTTCGCCGTCCTCTTCATCACGCACGACCTGTCGCTGCTGCTCGAGTTCGCCGACCGGATCGCGATCATGTACGCGGGCGAGATCGTCGAGCTCGCGGACGCCGCCGCGCTGTACGAGTCGCCGGAGCATCCGTACACGCGCGGCCTGATGGAGTCGTTCCCGCCGCTGAGCGGGCCGATGCGGCGCCTGACCGGGATCGCCGGCTCCCCGCCCGACCTCGCGGCGATGCCCTCCGGCTGCCGCTTCCACCCGCGCTGCCCGCTCTGCGTCGAGACCGAGCCGCTGTACGAGCGGCAGGTGTCCGAGCGGCCGCGGCTGCGCGGGCTCGCGCCCGGCCATCACGTCGCGTGCCACCTCGCCGGGAGAACGGCATGAGCGAAGCGACGCTGGAGGTCCGTGAGCTGACGAAGCACTTCCGCGCGTCGACGGGACTGCTCGGACGCCGCAGCCGCGTGCACGCGGTCGACGACGTCTCGTTCACGCTGCGGCCGGGGAGCGTGACCGCGCTCGTCGGCGAGAGCGGCAGCGGCAAGAGCACGGTGGCGCGCCTGCTCGTGCGGCTGTACGACCCGAGCTCCGGCTCGATCCGCCTCGACGACCGCGACGTCGCGCGCGACCGCGGGCGCCGGGCGCTGCGCCGCTACCGCTCGCAGGTGCAGATGATCTTCCAGGATCCGTTCGGCTCGCTGAACCCGGCGAAGACGATCCACCACCACCTCGCGCGGCCGCTGCGCATCCACGGGATCGTCCCGGAGGACCGGGTCGAGGCGCGCGTGCACGAGCTGCTGCGCACGGTCGGGCTCGTCCCCCCGGAGCAGGTGGCGGCGAAGTACCCGCACGAGCTGTCGGGCGGCCAGCGCCAGCGCGTCGCGATCGCGCGCACGCTCGCCGTGGAGCCGGTCGTCCTGCTCGCCGACGAGCCGACGAGCATGCTGGACGTCTCGATCCGGATGGGGATTCTCAATCTGATCCTCCAGCTCAAGGAGGAGCAGCGGATCGCCTTCCTCTACGTCACGCACGACCTCGCGGGCGCGCGCTACGTCGCGGACGACATCCTCGTCATGTACGCGGGGCAGATCGTGGAGCAGGGGCCGATCGAACAGGTGCTCGCTGACCCGCTGCACCCGTACACGCGGCTGCTGCTCTCCGCCGTCCCGGGCGCCGGGCAGGAGATTCCCGTCCGCCCCGGCCTCGCGTCCGCCGCGGTCGACCCGCCGGCGGGCTGCCGCTTCGTGTCGCGCTGCCCGCTCGCGATCGACACGTGCTCGCACGTGACGCCCGAGCTCGTGCGGGCGGGGACGTCGCGTTCTGCCCGCTGTCACGTCACCGCACCGAAAGGACAGCCATGAGGACATTCCCGGCCGGCTTCGTCTGGGGGGCCGCCACCGCGGCGTACCAGGTCGAGGGTGCGGTGCACGAGGACGGCCGCGGCGAGAGCATCTGGGATCGCTTCTGCGCGACGCCCGGCAAGGTGCGGGCCGGCGACACCGGGGCGGTCGCGTGCGACTTCTACCACCGCCATCCGCAGGACATCGAGCTGATGCGCGAGCTCGGGCTCGACGCGTTCCGCTTCTCGATCGCGTGGCCGCGCATCCTCCCCGAAGGCCGCGGGCGCGTGAACGAGGCCGGGCTCGACTTCTACGACCGCCTCGTCGACGACCTGCTCGCGGCGGAGATCGCGCCGTTTCCGACGCTCTACCACTGGGATCTCCCCGGCGCGCTCGAGGAGGAGGGCGGGTGGACGTCCCGCCGTGTCGCGGAGGACTTCGTCGCGTATGTCGACACGGTGGTGGGCAGGCTGGGCGACCGCGTCACGCACTGGACGACGCACAACGAGCCGTGGGTCGCCGCCTGGCTGGGCTACGGCTGGGGCATGCACGCGCCCGGGCGGACGAGCGAGCAGGATGCCGTGGATGCCGCACACCATCTGCTGCTCTCGCACGGCTGGGCGGTCGAGGCGATCCGGCGAGCCGTGCCGGAGGCGAAGGTCGGAATCGTGCTCAACCTCGAGCACGTCGACCCGGCCTCGGAGGCGGACGCCGACGTCGAGGCGGCCGCGCGGACGGACGCGCGCGCGAATCGCTGGTTCCTCGACCCGGTCTTCCGCGGCGCGTACCCCGAAGGCACCGGCCTGCAGCCGCCCGTGCAGGAGGGCGACCTCGCCGCGATCTCCGTGCCGATCGACTTCCTGGGCGTCAACAACTACTTTCGCTTCGTCGTGCGCGAGGGCGAGGAGATGGTGGAGGTGCCGGGCGCGCAACGCACGTCGATGGGCTGGGAGGTCCATCCCGACTCGCTGCACCGGCTGCTCGTGCGAGTCGCGAACGACTATGCGCCGGCGTCGATCTACATCACGGAGAACGGCGCCGCGTTCGAGGACGTGCGCGTGCACGACGGCAGCATCCACGACGTCGAGCGCACGGAGTTCCTCGAGTCGTACACGGACGCGGTCGCGCGCGCGATCGCCGACGGCGTGCCGGTGGAGGGCTACTTCGTGTGGAGCTTCCTCGACAACTTCGAGTGGTCGTTCGGCTACTCGAAGCGGTTCGGAATCGTCTACGTCGACTACACGACGCTCGAGCGGGTTCCCAAGGACAGCTTCCACTGGTACGCGCAGCGCATCCGCAGCGGGAGGCTGCAGCCGGCATGAGCGTAGGCTCGACGGAGCTCATCGAGGAGCGGAGGCGCCGCCTTTGCCGGCGCCGGGAGCGGGGGACATGAGCGTAGGCGTCGGGTTGCAGCTCTTCAGCGTGCGCGAGCAGTGCGAGCGCGATCTCGAAGCGACGCTGCAGTTCGTGGCCGAGCTCGGGTACGACGGCGTCGAGCTCGCGTCGCTGCACGGCCACACGGCCTCCGACCTGCGGACGCTGCTCGACGAGCTCGGGCTCGCGGTCGCCGGCCGGCACGTCGGGCTCGACGCCGACGTCGCGTCGCTGCAGGATGAGATGCGCGTCCTCGGCTGCGACCGCGTCGCGGTCGCGTGGATCGACCCGCCGGAGACGGTCGCAGCGCGCGACGCCGCGGTGGAGCAGATCGCCGCACTCGCCGCGCGCACCGATCTGCGACTGGGCTTCCACAACCACTGGGCCGAGGTGCACCGCTTCGAGGACGGAGCGTCGCTGCTCGAGCGGCTGCCGGAGGACGTCTGGCTCGAGCTCGACCTGGGCTGGGCGTGGCACGCAGGCGAGTCGCCGCTGCAGCTGCTCGAGTGGGCGCGCGGACGGACGCCGCTCGTCCACCTGAAGGACTTCCGCTCGCGCGACACACGCGAGTTCGTCCCGGTCGGCGACGGCGCCGTCGGCTACGAGACGATCGTCCCGCGCGCGGTCGAGCTGGGCGTCGAGTGGCTGGTCGTCGAGCAGGACGAGCTCGACCGGCCGTGGCGCGAGGCGCTCGGCCGCTCGATCGACGCGGTGAGGGTGACGGCATGAACGTCGGCGTGCTCGGCTGCGGGATCATCGCGCGCACCTATGTCGAAGGCGCGAAGGCGTTCCCGACCTTCGACGTCGTCGCCTGCGCCGATCTCGACGAGGCATGCGGCCGCGCGTTCGCCGACGAGCACGGGCTCGAGCTCGCGTCGATCGACGAGCTGATCGCCGCGCCGGAGGTGGACGCCGTCCTCAACCTGACGCCGCCGTCCGCGCACGCCGCGCTCGTCGCGGCCACGCTCGAGGCGGGGAAGCATGCGTACACCGAGAAGCCGCTCGCGGTCTCGGTCGACGCGGGGCGCACGCTCGTCGGGCAGGCGCAGGACCTCGGGCTGCGGCTCGGCTGCGCGCCGGACACGTTTCTCGGCAGCGCGTACGAGGCCGGCCGACAGGCGATCGCGCGCGGCGATATCGGCGTGCCGGTCGGCGCCAGCGCGCACATGCTCACCGGCGGGCCGGAAAGCTGGCATCCCAACGCCGACTTCTTCTACCGCGCGGGCGGCGGCCCGCTGCTCGACATCGGCCCCTACTACCTGACCGCGATGGTCTCCCTGCTCGGCCCGGTCGCCGCGGCGACGGGCTTCGCAGCCGCGCCGACGCTCGAACGTGAGCTCACGGTCGGCCCGCGGGCGGGCGAGCGCTTCGCGACGGAGGTGCCGACGCACGTCGTCGGCGCGCTCCGCTTCGCGTCGGGCGCGATCGGCACGCTGACGGTCAGCTTCGAGGCGCGCGGTCGCTACGACAGCGGCCTGCTCGTGCACGGGACGGAGGGAACGCTGTCGCTCCCGGACGCGAACGGCTTCGGCGGCGAGGTGCGGGTCTGCACGAAGAGCGGCGAGTGGAGCCCGGTCGCCTACGAGTCGCGCGGAGCGATGGAGACGCGCGGCCTGGGGCTGCACGAGCTCGTGGAGTCGCTCGGGGCGGGGCGTCCGCACCGCGCGTCCGGCGAGCTCGCGCAGCACGTGCTCGAGACGATCAACGGCGTCCTGCGCGCGGCGGAGGAGGGCGCGACGACGGAGATCCCCGCGCCGTGATCGCGGCGCCCGTGACGGCGGCCGCGGCGTTCTCGGTCACGAGACTCGTCTCCGATCGTGCCCGCGGTGCCCGCAACCGCGACGCGTCGCTCGTCAACGCGTGGGGCCTGGCGGCGACCCCGACCGGGCCGTGGTGGGTCGCGAACGAGGCGCGCAACACGAGCACGCTCTACGCAGGGGACGGCCACAAGCAGGCGCTGACCGTGCAGGTGCCGTGCGGGCCGACCGGCGTCGCCGCGTCCACCGGCAAGGGCTTCGTCGTCCACGGCGGCGGCGCGAGCGGACCGGCCCGGTTCGTGTACGCGTGTGAGGACGGGACGATCCGCGCGTGGTCCCCGACGGTGCCGAAGGGCTGGTCGAAGGAGGCGGTGGTCGCGTACGACGACGGCCCGACCGGCGCGGTGTTCCGCGGCGTCGCGATCGCCGGCGGGCGGCTGTACGCGGCCGACTTCCACAACGACCGGATCGTCGTGCTCGACTCGCAGTGGCGGCGGCTGCCGGCGCGCTTCCACGATCCGTCCATTCCGGCGTGGTACTCGCCGTTCAACGTGCGCGCGCTCGGCGGGCGCGTCTTCGTCACATACGCGTCGCCGGCGCCGGTGAACGGGAACGACGCGCCGCACGGCGGCTACGTGGACGAGTTCTCGCTCGACGGGCGGTTGCTCGGCCGCGTGCGCGGCGACCTCGACGAGCCGTGGGGGATCGCGCTCGCGCCGCCCGGGTTCGGCCGCTTCGGCGGCGACCTGGTCGTCGCGAACTTCGGCGGCGGGAAGATCGACGCCTACCGTCGCGTCGGCCGGCGCTGGCGGTTCGACGGGCACGTCGCGAGGGTGCCCGGCGTGTGGGGGATCGACTTCGGCAACGGCCACATGGCCGGGCCGCGCACGACCCTCTTCTTCGCCGCCGGCCCCCACCGCTGGCGCGGCGCGTCCGAGCTCGACGTGCACGGGCTGCTCGGCGCCGTCAGGCCGCGGGGCTGACCGGCTTCGGCCGGCGGCGCAGCCGGAAGCGGTTCTCCTCGCCGCGCGTGAGCCGGCGGATGTTCGCACGGTGCAGGAAGACGACGCCCGCGGCCGCCACTGCGCCGAACACCGTCACCGGCCACGGGTAGCCCATCGCCCAGCTCCAGAGCGGCAGCGAGACCGCGGCGCACATCGACGCGACCGACGCGTAGCGCGTCACGCCGAAGAGGAGCAGCCACACGCCCGCAGCGAGCCCGCCGACGATCGGCGCGACGCCGAGGAACGCGCCGCCCGCCGTCGCGACCATCTTCCCGCCCTTGCGGAACCGGAGGAAGAGCGGCCGCCAGTGGCCGAGCATCGCCGCGGCGCCGGCCAGCACGCCCGCATCGTGGCCCACCACCGCGGTTGCGACGAACGCCGGCGCGAATCCCTTCGCCGTGTCCAGCACGACGGCGGGCAGCCCGAGCTTTTTGCCGTGCGTCCGCCAGACGTTGCTTGCGCCGATGTTGCCGCTGCCCTGCGTGCGGATGTCCTCGTGCCGGAAGATCCGCACGAGCCAGTACCCCCACGGCATCGAGCCGCAGACGTAGCCGATCACCGCGAAGAGCGCGGTCCACATGTTCGCCCGCTACTTCGTGGGGATGCCGTACTGGTCGACCCAGCCGTTCACGACGTCCCAGTCGAGATTGTCGAAGAACGCATCGATGTAGGAGGCACGGTCGGTCTGGTAGTCGAGGAAGTACGCGTGCTCGTACACGTCGAGCGCGACGAGCGGGGTTGCGTTCCACACCGGGAACGTGTTCTGCGCGTCGCCGATGTAGTTGAAGAGGCGCCCTTCGTCCCAGTCGTACGCGGTCCACGCCCAGCCGCGGCCGGCGAGCCCGGTCGCCCGCAGGTCGGCGCGCCACGCGTCGACGGAGCCGAAGTCGCGCTGCACGAGCGCGCCGAACGACCCGCTCGGCGCACCGCCGCCGCCGCCCAGGTGGGCGAAGTACAGCTCGTGGTTCTTGATCCCGCCGATCGCGAAGGTCAGGTCGACCTTGAGCGCGCGCAGGTCGGAGTAGGTCTGGTTCGCGCTCCCGAGATCGACCTCGGCGAGCTTGCCGAGGATCTCGTTCCGCTTGCTGACGTAGCCCTGGTAGAGCTTGTAGTGCGCCTCCACCGAGGCGCGAGAGATCCCCTCGAGCTCCAGGACCTCGGGGCGCAGCTCCCGGGGGGCGATCTCCTCGAAGGTGTGTGCAGCCGTGGACATGTGCCTGAGCATATAGTCAGTTCATGGCCTTCGAACTTCCTCAACTTCCGTACAGCTTCGACGCGCTCGAACCGCACATCGACGCGCAGACGATGGAGATCCACCACGACCGCCACCACAAGGCGTACGTGGACAACGCGAACGCGGCCCTCGAGGGGACCGAGTTCGCGGACTGGTCGGTCGAGAAGGTTCTCGGCGACCTCGACCTGATCCCCGAGGAGAAGCGGACCGCCGTCCGCAACAACGCCGGCGGCCACGCGAACCACTCGCTCTTCTGGGAGATCATGAGCCCGGACGGCGGGGGCGAGCCGAGCGGCGACCTCGCTCGCGCGATCGACGACACCTTCGACGGGCTCGACGCGCTCAAGCAGCAGGTCAACGACGGCGGCGCGAAGCGGTTCGGCTCCGGCTGGACCTGGCTCGTCTGGGACGGGACCGGCCTCGCGACGTACTCGACGGCGAACCAGGACTCGCCGCTGATGCAGGACGACGTCCCGCTGCTCGGCATCGACGTGTGGGAGCACGCCTACTACCTCAAGTACCAGAACAAGCGCCCTGCCTATCTCGAGGCGTGGTGGAACGTCGTCAACTGGGACGAGGTCGCCAGGCGCTACGCGGACGCGCGCAAGTAACACACTGTTACTTGCGCACGATCGGCAGGTAGCCCGCGCCGGCCCGCGCGGGATGCGTCGAGCCCTCGTCAATCCGATAATGGGGGCGATGCGTAGGAATCGAGGAGAGATGGAGCTCGCGCTGGACCAACCGCGGCTGCGCGCCGTGCCCGATCAGGCCCCCGAGGCCGCCGCCGCCGCGACCGACGCGGAGTTGCTGGCGCGCGTCGCCGGCCGCGACCGCGAGGCCTTCGAGGTGCTCTACAACCGCTACATCCGCTCCATCTTCGGACTGGCGCTGCGGCGGCTCCGCGACCGCGAGCGCGCCGAGGACGCCGTACAGGAGACGTTCGCCGCGATCTGGCGCTCGGCGTCGAGCTACAAGCCGGAGCGCGGGCCGGCGGCGCCGTGGCTGTACGCGATCGCCCGCAACGCCGTCGTCGACCGCTTCCGGGGACACCTGGAGCCGACGGGCGAGGTGCCCGAGCTGGTCTCCGGCGAGCCGGGCCCCCCCGACCGCGCGGAGGCGTCGTACGTCTCGTGGCGCGTGCACCGCGCGCTCGAGGAGCTGCCGGACCGGGAGCGCGAGGTCGTCGAGCTCGCCTACTGGAGCGGCCTCTCGCAGAGCGAGGTCGCGGAGTTCCTGCACATCCCCCTCGGCACGGTGAAGACTCGGACGCGCAGCGCGCTCGCGAAGCTCGCGGACGTCCTGGAAGGAGACTTGCGGTGAGCCCTCGGTCCGATTTCGACGAGCTGGTCGGCGGCGACCTGACGCCGGCGGAGCGCGAGCGGTTGCGCGGCGTCCACGACCTGCTCGTGCAGGCAGGCCCGCCGCCCGAGCTGGCGCCGCACATGGAGGCCGGCCCGACGCTCGCCATGACGCTCGCGCGCCGGCCGCGGCGGCGCATGGTCACGCGCAAGGTCGCGTTGCTCGCGGCGGCGCTGTGTGCGCTCAGCGTCGCGTTCCTCTTCGGCTATCTCGCGGGGAACAGCGGCGACGAGCTCTCCCACAGCCGCACGCTGCGGCTCGCGGGCACGAGCGCCGCGCCGGACGCGCTCGCGTCGCTGCGCGTCTATCCGTCCGACACGGCCGGCAACTGGCCGATGAGGCTCGCGGGGACAGGGCTGCCGAAGCTCGGCCCGCAGGGCTACTACGAGGTCTTCCTCGTCCGGGGCGGCGAGTACGAGCCGTGCGGCGCGTTCGTCGTCAGGAACGCGAGCACGCCGATCAACGTGACGCTGAACGTCCCCTACCGGTTGCGGGAGAGCGACCGGTGGATCGTCACCCGGCAGCAGCGCGGGGAGCGGAAGCTCGGCACCGTGGTGCTGCGGCCCAAGACGGCGTAGCTACGCCACCTCTGCGCCCAGCGACCGCGCGAGCTGCACCGCGCCGGCGAGGTCGAGCGTCGCGCCCTCGACCCGCGCGGCGGCGAGGTCGACGCCGTCGAGTGTCGCCTCGCGCAGGTCGGCGCCCCGCAGCTCCGTGTTGAAGAGCCTCGCCCGCGAGAGATCGGCGCCGCGCAGATCGGCGTCGGCGAGGCTCGACTCGGAGAAGTCCGCCTCCCGCGCCCGGACCTCGCGCAGGTCGAGGCCCGAGAGGTCGTGGCCGCGGAGCACCGCATAGGAGAGGTCGCCGCGCGTCACCGTCCAGCCGGTCAGCACGGCCGCGGTGAAGTCGACGCCGAGCAGCCGGCAGTCCTCGAAGCTCGCGCCGAAGAGGTTGACGCTCTCGAGGACGGAGTTGGCGAAGTCGCTGCCGCGGTGCTCGCTGCCGTTCAGCTTCGCGTTGGAGAAGTCGCAGGCCTCGAAGCGGCAGCGCGTCGTCCGGATCCCCGACAGGTCGGCGCCTCGAAAGCTCTCGTGCTCGAAGACCTCGTTCTCGAGCTCCGCGTCCTGAGCTCCGTCGAGCCGACGCTCAGAGTCCGGTTCGCGCTTCATTGCGCATCTCGCTGAGCAGCCGCTCGAGCCGCTCCTCCGTCGAGTCGTCGACGAACGTCATCGCCGCGGCGACGCTCGGGTGCACCTCGGCGATCGCGCGGCGCATCTCGTGGGCGACCGCGCGATACGACGGATGGCCCTCCCGCCCGGAGCGGAGCTCGATCAGGTGCAGCGCCTCCCGCGCGTCGAGCTCGAGCACGTAGCGGATCCGGAAGGCCAGGCAGAGCGCGTACGGCGCCTCCTCGACGAAGCCCGCGTCGCGGAGGCGCGCGTGCTCCCCGCGCGAGACCTCGAGTGCACGCTCGTACTCGCCGCCGAGCCCCGCGTCCACGAGCTCGTGCGGAACGTCGGCGCCGAGGTCCGGAGAGAGCGGCTGCCACTGGCACGTCAGCAGCCGGTGCCGCTGCAGGTCGCGGAACGCGCCGTAGTCGGAGACGATCTCGAAGCGGTAGCGCAACGTCTCGAAGCCGCGCCCCGGGCGATGCCGGCGGTTCTCGCGGTTGCCGACGAGCTCGCGGACGAGCTTGGCCCGCTCGGCGGGCGCGAGCGACGCCACCGCGCGGAGCGTCTCCTCCTCCGGCGCGCCCGTCGACTCGTAGAGGAGCGCGGCGATCAACTCCACCTCGGTGCCGTGCGCGCGCACGAGCCGCACCGAGGGCGCGGACTCCGCCACGGCACCGATCCCGAGCCGCGCGGCGACGGCGTCGGCCGCCTCGCGACGCTCCCGCAGGTACTCGATCCAGCGACCGCCGCGGTCCGGCCGCGGCACGCGCGTGACGAAGCTCGGGATGATCTTCTGCAGCTCCTCGAGCAGCATCTCCCCGTACGCCTGCGGCTCCGCGAGCGGATGCGCGAGCAGGTGCAGGACGAGCTGCTCGTACGACTGCCCGCTCGCGTAGATCCCGACGTGCGAGAGCGACGCGGCCGGCAGCAGCCCGCGCACGAGATCGAGCGCCTTCGCGCGCACCGCCCGGCGGTGCGCGGCGGGCGACTCGCCCTCGACGGCCGGGAAGCGCTCGCCCACGTACCCGGTCGTCCGCTGAAGCAGTGACGAGTACGTCTCGAAGAGGTCGTCGAGCGCGCTCTCGTACGCAGGCCCGAAGCGCGGGTCGCGGTGGTAGCGGTAGCCGTAGCCCTCGAGCCGCGCGTCGTAGGCGATGTAGCGCGTCGACTGCTCGAGATAGGACGCGAGCCGCGGGCGCTGCAGGATCTTCGTCAGCACGTTGGACGTCCACTCGCACGCGACGTGCGCGCCGCCGAGCTGGGCGACCGAGTCGTCGCCGTAGCCGAGGAAGATCGTCTCGTACAGCCGCGCAGCCCGCTCGCCCTCGGTCCCCTCGATCGCGGGGACCTCCGGCACCGAGTCGGCGAACTCGTCGAGGAAGAGCCGGCGCAAGGTTCCCGCGTAGCGCGAGTAGCGGGCGAAGAGCGCGCCCTTCACCGTCTCCGGCAGGTTCACGAGCCCGAACACCGGCCGGTCGAGGTTCGTGAAGTGCGGCTCGAGCCGCGCGCGCTCCTCCTCCGTGAAGCGCTCGACCGGAATCGGCATGGTTTCGGTCATGGCCAAAGGACCGGGGACCCTACCGCGCGTCTCGGTCGGAACCTCCGGCTGGTCGTACCCGAGCTGGAAGCCCGGCTTCTACCCGGCGGGCCTCGATCCGTCCGGCTTCCTGGCCTTCTACGCGGCGCGCTTCCCGACCGTCGAGCTGAACACGACGGGCTACCGGCTGCCGGGTGAGGAGCAGTTCCGGCGCTGGGCCGAGCAGGTGCCCCGGGCCTTCGAATTCGCGCCCAAGCTGCCCGGCGAGAGGCTGCGCGGGCTCGACGTGTTCGAGTCGCGCGTGCGCGCGCTCGGCGACCGGCTCGGGCCGGTGCGCGTCTCCTTGAAGACGCCGCGCGACGACGGCGCGCTCGAGCTCCTGCTCGGCTCGCTGGATCCGGGCCTGCGGCTCGCCTTCGACCTCGAGCATCCGTCCTGGGACGGCGTCGAGGAGCGGCTCGCCGAGGCCGGCGCCGCCCGCGTGAACGACCTCGACCACCCCGCCCCGTTCCGATATCTGCGTCGCCGCGAGGCGCCGGACGAGGCGTTCGCCGCACGCGTCCGCGGCGCGTCGGAGCCGGTCTACGTCTACTTCCGGCACGACGACGAGCCGGACGCGCCCGCGCACGCGGCCCGTCTCGAGGAGCTGCTCACGTAACGCTTCTTATCGCCTTTTCACACGGGCGCTGTAATCGTTCGGTGTGAGCAGGCGTCGGCTCGTCGGTGCGGGAGTCTCGGCGGTCGCCGGCCTGGTCTGCGTCTCGGCCGCGGTGTCCGGCGGCGCCGGTGCCCGCACGATCCGCACGCGGCCCACGATCGACCGGCAGATCCACAAGATCCGCCACGTCGTCGTGATCATGCAGGAGAACCGGAGCTTCGACTCCTACTTCGGGACGTATCCGGGTGCGGACGGCATCCCGATGCGCGACGGCGTGCCGACCGTGTGCGTTCCAGATCCGGCGCACGGCGGCTGCCGACGCCCCTACCACGACTCGAGCGACGTCAACGGCGGCGGCCCACACACCCGCGCCGCCGCGACCGCGGACGACGACGGCGGGAAGATGGACGGCTTCGTCGCCCAGGCCGAGCAGGCGCAGAAGAGCTGCGTCGATCCGAACGACCCGAGCTGCGCCGTGGGCGCGCGCGTCGACGTGATGGGCTACCACAACGGCCGCGACCTGCCGAACTACTGGGCGTACGCCCGGCACTTCGTGCTCCAGGACCACATGTTCGGGCCGAACGCCTCGTGGAGCCTGCCCGCGCACCTCTTCATGGTCTCCGAGTGGTCGGCGCGCTGCACGATCCGCGACGACCCGATGAGCTGCGTCAACGCGCTCGAGCACCCGGCCAACCCGCCCGACTTCGCGCACGGGCACGGGACACGCGGCGAGGCGCCCGACTACGCCTGGACCGATCTGACCTACCTCCTGCACGCGCACGACGTCAGCTGGGGCTACTACGTCTTCCCCGGCACCCAGCCGGACTGCGCCGACGACGAGATGACGTGCCGTGCACTGCCGCAGGACGCCAGCACGGCGGGGATCTGGAACCCGCTGCCCTATTTCGACACCGTCCGCGACGACGGCCAGCTCCGCAACGTGCAGCCGATCCACAACTTCTACGCCCAGGCGCGCACCGGGCATCTCCCCGCCGTCTCCTGGGTGGACCCGGCCGGTGCGGTCAGCGAGCATCCGCCGGCACGGGTGTCGGTGGGACAGGACTACGTCACGGGCCTGATCAACACGATCATGCGCGGCCCCGACTGGCCGTCGACGGCGATCTTCCTCGCCTGGGACGACTGGGGCGGCTTCTACGACCACGTCGTCCCGCCGAAGGTGGACGAGAACGGCTACGGGCTCCGCGTGCCCGGGCTGGTGATCAGCCCGTACGCACGCCGGGGCTACGTCGACCACCAGGTGCTCAGCTTCGACGCCTACGTCAAGTTCATCGAGGACGACTTCCTGGGCGGTCGACGTATCGACCCGCGCACCGACGGCCGTCCGGACCCGCGGCCCGACGTCCGCGAGAACGTCAAGATCCTCGGCAACCTCGTCCACGACTTCGACTTCCGTCAGAAGCCGAGGCCGCCGCTGATCCTGCGCCAGTACCGGGTCTCGCCTCTGCCCACCGCGGCAGGCGGTTACCTCGCCGGGACGATCAGCGCGCTCAGACGAGACTCGCTCACCCTGCAGGTGACGAGCACCGGGCGCCACGACGCGACACTCGAGGGACGGCTGCTCAGGATCGTCGTCGCCCCCTCGGCGCGGGTCACGCTCGACGACGCGGCCGTCCGGCTCCGGGCCCTGGAGGTCGGCGATTCGGCCGAGCTGCGGGTGAGCCGCACCTCCGCTGCGCGCCTCCACGCACTCATCGTCAGCGCCTCGACCCAGTAGCGCGGTCGCGCCGGGAGGCTCAGCCGGAGCCGAGCCCGGCGCGACGGGTGAGCGTCAGGAGAGCCCGGCGAGACACCCTCGATCCCCGAAGGATCTCAGGAGGCTCGCGGAGGCGGAGGCGAGCGCCACGTCGTCGGGGTTCGCGGCGTCGAAGGGGTGCAGCGCGGCGATCGTCGCGGAGACGTTCGGGAGGACCCCGGTGCCGGACGCGGTGACCCGGTACTGCTCGCCGGTGCCGGGGCCGCGCTTCGCCGTCTGGCCCGGCGGGTGCTTGTAGCCGCCCTTCGTCGGGTCGAACGAGTAGAAGCCGTAGCAGAAGGCGCCCGACGGGTTGTGCGGCACGAACGAGTTCTCGCGCTTCCAGCCGGGGCCGTACGTCGAGTTGTACGTGTCGAGGTAGATCAGGCGGCCGAAGCCGTCGGTCGGCGCGCCGTAGCGGGTCGTGCCGAAGCCGTAGACGGGCTTGCCCATGTACGTGTAGCGGCCGAAGAGCTGCTGGAAGCGGTTCGACCAGACCCAGCCCATGTGCAGCTCGAGCTGCGGCAGCTCGCCCCGCCAGTGCGAGACCTCGAGCCACTGCTGGCGGGTCTCGGCGTTCCACGGCGTGTAGCCGAGGTTCGGCAGGGGACGGCCCCAGCTCTGAGCCGCCCAGTAGGAGCCGTCCGGTGCCTTGCAGGCGGCGACGAGGTTCGGGAGCGCCGGGCCGTCGTAGCGCCCGCAGCTGCCGGCGAAGGCCGTGGTGTGCCGGCTCCGCCAGCCCCCCGAGTAGTCGACCTTGAACTCGACCTGCCGGGCGCCCTCGGTCGGGAAGCGCGCGTTGATCGCGCCCCAGACGAGGACACGGCGGAGCGTGCCGCCCTGGCGATACGTGAAGAGCGCCTCGCCCTTCGCGTTCGTCCGGATGTGGACGGCGGTCGCGTTCCGCGCAAGGAGTTGCGCCGCCTGCGCGCTGCCAGCAGCCGCTGCTGCGGCGACAAGAACGACTACTGCGCTGACCGCCAGACGACGCACCCCCGCACCGTGCCCGCTCCAGGCGGGAACGGTCATCCCCCGAAAGTGGTAGGCGACCGATCTTTACCCGGTTTTTTCAAAAGCGGCCGACCGCGCCGGCGTGCCGCTCGTAGGCGCGGGAGGCGACGATGTCGGCGAGCTGCTCGATCGTGTGGCGGAGCTCCTCCTCGGTGTTGAAGAAGTGCGGGCCGAGGCGAATTCCCCCACGGCCGCCGGCGGCGGACGGGTCTTCCCGGCCCGACGTCGGCGGCTTCACCGCCGACGCTTCCAGCCCTGAGTCCGGTCTGAAATCGCACACGATCCCGCGCTCGCCGAGCTCCGCGTGGACGGCGGCGTGGTCGGGCGTGACGACGAGCACGGTGCCGCCGCGCCGGTCCGGCTCGCGCGGGCTCCCGACCTCGAGCCCGGCCTCGTCGCAGAGGTCGATCAGCAGCCGGGTGAGGCGGAGCGACCGCTCGCGGATCCGCTCCACGCCGACCTCCTCGATCACGTCGTAGCCGGCCGTGGCGGCGTAGAGCGCGGGGACGTTCGGCGTGCCGGTCAGGAAGCGCCGTGCGCCGGGCGCGTACTCGAGCTCGGGCTCGAACGCGAACGGCCGCGCGTGCCCCTGCCAGCCGACGAACGTGGGCTCGAGGCGCTCCGCGAGGTCGGGACGCACGTAGAGCCAGCCCGCGCCCGGGCCGCCGCACAGCCACTTGACGCTGCCGCCGGTGGCGAAGTCGACGCCGAGCGCGGTCACGTCGAAGGGCACGACGCCCGCGCTCTGGTAGCAGTCGAGCACCACGTGCGCACCCACCTCGTGCGCGCGCCGGATGATCGGGTCGACGTCCTGGATCTCCGCGTTCTTGAAGAGCACGTGCGAGATCGGGACGAGCAACGTGCGCTCGTCGATCGCATCGACGATCGCGGCGGCGTCCTCGCATGCGACCACCTCGAGCTCCGGCTGCGCCTGGTACAGGTAGCGGACGGAGGGGAAGTTCGCCTCCTCGTAGACGATCCGGTTGCGCTCCCCCGGCTGCCGGAAGCACGAGAGGACGACCATTTCCGCGACGGTCACGTTCTGGTGCATGACGACGCTGCCGGGCGGCGCGCCGACGATCCGACCGATCTGGTCGCCGACCGTCCACGACATCTCCCACCAGCCCTCGCCCCACGAGCGGATCCCGCGCTCGCGCCACGTGCGGGCGTAGTCCAGCAGGTTGTCCTCCGCCTGCGCCGGCATCGCGGCGAGCGAGTGGTTGATCAGGTACGTGCATGTCTCGAGAATCGGAAAGCGGTCGCGATACCCGAGGAGGTCGTCCACGGAAATGAGCCTAGTGCGTCGTCAGCCGCCGTTGCCACGCGAGCGTCGATCGTTCTACTATCGACGCGACCGAGGACGCCCCGACGCGCCGCGTCAGCGCGTTCCAGGCGCCTGGAGGACGGTGGCTGACGGCGCACTGACCCTGTTGGACTGGCGCAGGCGCGTCGCCGCGCTGTACGCGGAGGTGCGCGCGTCACCCGACGCGCGGGCGGCCTGGGCGCGCTGGGTGGAGGTGCGCGCGGAGCTCTACCGCTCGCACCCGCAGTCGCCGCGCGTCGGCGGCGAGCCGCGCTACTTCCCGTACGACCCGGCGTGGCGGTTCGAGGCCCGCGTCGAGGAAGCGCCGCAGGAGGCGATCGAGATCGACGGCTTCCCGTTCACGCGCTTCGCGCGGCTCGCGTTCGGCGACGGGCTCTCGCTCGACGCGTACTGGCTCGAGACGTACGGGGGCGGCGTGTTCGTGCCCTTCCGCGACGCGACGTGCGGCGTCGAGAGCTACGGCGCCGGCCGCTACGTCCTCGACACGGTCAAGGGCGCCGATCTGGGCGGCGGCGAGGGGGCGCTCGTCCTCGACTTCAACTTCGCCTACAACCCGTCCTGCGCGTGGGACGACCGCTGGGCCTGCCCGCTGACGCCGCCGGCCAACCGGTTGACGCTGCGCATCGAAGCCGGGGAGCTGGCGCCGGACGTTGGCCGCCGGTGAGCGGGGTGTGAGCGCAGTGGTGCTCGCTCTGACCGTCGCCCGACCAAGGAGCAGCCATGCGCCACCGCCCGTTCGGGGCACTCGCCGCAGTCGTGGCCGCGGCGGTGCTTTCCACCACGTCCGCAGCGGCCGACACCGGGCCGGCGTTCGTCGTCGACGCGACCTCGATCGTCGCTCCCTCGCTCGTCGGCCACGGGCCCAGTTCAACCACTCGCTCTTCTACGGCGGCCTGAACGCGCTCACCCCCGGCGACGATTCGAGAACGCCGCAGCGGTGACCGCGGACGCGCGCGGTGTCGCGACCTTCACCCTGCCGGAGTACGCGGTGTTCGCCCTCACGAACGACGCGGAGGCACACGGCTGACGCGCGTGGCCTCGCGAGACCTCGCCCTGAGCAAGTAACACACTGTTACTTGCTCAGGGCAGGTTGCGCTCGCCGGGCCCCACGTACACCTGGGCCGGACGGGTGATCTTGAAGTCGGCCGACATCAGCTCGTCGTAGTGGCAGAGCCAGCCGACCGTCCGCCCGACCGCGAAGAGCACCGTGAACGCGGCCGGGTCGAAGCCCATCGCGCGGTACGCGATCCCCGAGTAGAAGTCGACGTTCGGGTAGAGCTTCCGCGAGACGAAGAACTCGTCCTCGAGCGCGATCCGCTCCAGCTCCTGCGCGATGTCGAGCAGCGGGTTGTCGCCGGCGATCGCGAGGACGTCGTCCACGACGGACTTGATCACCTTCGCCCGCGGGTCGTAGTTCTTGTAGACGCGATGGCCGAAGCCGTAGAGGAGCGCCTCGCGGCTCTTCACCTTCTCGATGTACGCCGGCACGTTGTCGAGCGAGCCGATCGAGTCGAGCATGCGCAGGACCGCCTCGTTCGCGCCGCCGTGCAGCGGGCCGTAGAGCGCGGCGGCCGCACCGGAGAGGGACGAGTACATGTCGGTCTCCGCCGAGCCGATCGCGCGCATCGCGTTCGTGCCCGCGTTCAGCTCGTGGTCGGCGTGCAGGACGAACAGGACGTCGAGCGCCTTGCCGAAGACGTCGAGCGCCTCCGTGCCGCGCGAGGTGTCGACCGCGTCGCCGCACGCGCCGATGAAGCGGCGCGCGTACGTGTCGCCGACGAGCTCGCCGGGCTGCGCGTGCGCGTGCCGCGCGATCGCGTGCGCTCCGAGCAGGAGCGTCTCGGCGAGCACGAGCGGGAAGAAGCGATGCCGCATCTCCGCGTCCTTCACGTCCTTCGTCTCGGGATGCGACGCCCCCAGCGCCGCGTAGCCGGAGATGAGGATCGCCATCGGGTGCGAGCCCTCGGGGAACGACTCCACGTGGGTGCGGATCCGCGCGAGGTCGACGTCGGCGTCGTAGACCGCGTCGCGCCACGGGCCGCGCTCGGCCTCGGACGCGAGCTCGCCGCGCGCGAGCAGGTGCGCCACCTCGAGGAAGTGCTTCTGCTCCGCGAGCTGCTCGATCGGGTAACCGCGGTAGCGGAGGATCCCCGCCTCGCCGTCGATGTACGTGATCGCGCTGCGCGCCGTCGCCGTCGCGAGCAGCGGCTGGTCGTACGAGAGGACGCCCTGCTGCTTCAGCTCGGCGCCGTTGAACGCGCCGTGCTCGTCGACCTCGACCTCGATCGTCTTCTTCGTCATGACACGGCCTGCAGCGAGCGAGCGCCCGGGCCGACGTACTTCGCCGACGGGCGGACGAGCACGCCGAGCCGCTTCTGCTCGAGGATGTGCGCCGACCAGCCGGCCGTGCGCGAGCAGGCGAACATCGCGGGCGCGAGCGGCGGCGGCACGTCCGCGACGTCGAGGACGACGGCCGACCAGTACTCCACGTTCGTCCAGGAATGCGACGGGCTCTTCTTCGCGATCGCCTCGTGCGCGACCTGCTCGAGCTCCTCCGCGACGGCGACGCGCGGCGAACCGAGCTCCTTCGCGACGCGCTTGAGCACGCGCGAGCGCGGATCCTCGGCGCGGTAGACCCGGTGGCCGAAGCCCATGATCCGCTCGCCGCGCGCGAGCGCCTCGGCGACCCATTTCTCCGCGTCGCCGCTCTCGGCGACCGCATCGAGCATCGGCAGCACGCGCGCCGGCGCGCCGCCGTGCAGCGGGCCGGAGAGGGCGCCGACGGCCGACGACAGGGCGGCCGCAGCGTCGGCGCCGGTCGACGCGACGATGCGGCCGGTGAAGGTCGACGCGTTCAAACCGTGCTCGGCCGTGCAGATCCAGTACGTGTCGATCGCCCGCGCATGGCGCTCGTCCACCTCGCCGCGCCACGCGAGCAGGAACCGCTCCGCGGCGGTCTTGCCCGAGGCGACGAGATCGGCGTCGACCGCGGGCAGGTCGGCGCCGCGCGCCGACTGCGCGACGATCGAGAGCGCGGCCGCCGAGAGCCGGCGGAGGTCCTCCTTCGCCTGCTCGTCGTCGATGTCGATGAACTGGCCGAGCTTCCACTCGCCGCCGAGGCTCGCGAGCGTCGTCTGCAGGTCGCCGATGTAGCTGCCGGTGCGCAGCTCGAGCTCCTGGTGCGCGGCGGGCAGGCCGGGCTCGAACGCCTCGTCGACGAGCCAGCCCCACACCTGTTCGAACGGGACGTGGCCGACGAGATCTTCGATGTTGACGCCGCGGTAGCGAAGCTCGCCGCCCTCCTTGTCCGGTTCGGCGATCTCCGTCTCGAAGGCGACGACGCCCGCCAACCCTGGGCTGAACTCGGTCATGGCTGCAACTCCTCCAGCTCGATCTCGATCCCGGTCTTCCGCATCCGGGCCTCCTGCAACACGAGCGCCGCGGCGGCGAGGTCCTGGACGGCGATTCCCACCGACTTGTACAGCGTAATTTCGTCCGGCCCCCCTCTGCCGGGCCTACCGCCGGCCACGAGTTCGCCCAGCTCGACCGCCGCGGCCGGGTCGAGCCCCGCCAGCTCGACGGCGCCTGCCGGCGGCGCGGCGAATGCGGAGTGGCGCAGCTCGACGCACACGAGCGACGCCCGCTCGACAATCGCCGGATCGAGCTCGGAGCCGGGCGGGTGGTAGCCGACCGAGCTGACGTGCGTGCCCGGCGCGAGCCAGTCCGCCTGCACGACCGGCTCGTCCGCCGCGGTGGCGGCGTGCACGACGTCCGCGCCCCGGACCGCCTCCTCGAACTCGCCGCGGCCGGCGACGCGAACCTCGTCGAACGCGCGCACGCGCGGGAACATCTCCTGTGCCGCGCGGGACTGCACGCCGGTCCCGAGGATCGCGAGCACGCGCGCGTCCTCCCGCGCCAGGAGCTTCGCCGCGAGCGCGGCCGCGGCGGCCGTACGCATGGCCGTGACGTACGTGCCGTCCAGCAGCGCGACCGGCGAGCCGTTCTCCGGGTCGAACAGCATGATCGCCGCCTGGTGCGTGTCGCGATCCCGGTTCTCCGGGAAGAGCGAGACGAGCTTGGCGCCCAGGCCGGCGGACGGCGCGTAGGCCGGCATCGTCCCGAGCAAGCCCTTCGACGAGAACGCGGCGATGCGCGGCGGCAGCGAGACCCCGCCGGACGAGAGCTCCTCGTGTGCGCGCGCCAGCGCCGGGATCAGCGCGTCGAGGTCGAGACATGCCTCGACGTCACGGCGCGAGAGAACGAGCATGTGTCGACGTTACAGGGATGGATCGGGGCGGCGGCTTGGAGTCGACGAGGATCGCGGCGACGAGCAGCACAGCCATCGCGACCGCGCTCTCCGCGAGCAGCGAGCGGGCGAGGCGGTTGCCGACACGATCGAGGCGCGGCAGGACGAGGAACTGGTGCGCCGCGCCCCACAGCAGCGCGACGCAGACGAGCGACAGCTTGACGAGCAGCACCCGGCCGTACCCCGTCGTCCAGAGATCGTGCAGCGCGGGAAAGCGCTCGACGCTCAGGTAGGTGCCCGCGCCGATCAGCACCGCGACGCAGACCGTCGCGAGCCGGGAGAAGCGCCGGAACGCGGCGGCGTTCCGCGCGACGAGCGAGAGCTGCAACAGGCCGCCGATCCAGAGCGTCGCCGCGGCGAGGTGGAACCAGTCCGCGACCGTCTCGCCCGCCGTCGCCGACGAATGGCCCGAGAGCGAGAGCCCCGAGCCGAGCGCGAGCGCGAGCACGAACGCCGCCCAGAGCAGCGCACGCCGCTCCGTCAGCCATGCGAGGAAGACGAGCGCGGCGACGAGCGCAAAGCCGAGCTCCATCGCGATGAACGCCTCACCGAAGCGCGTTCCGCCGCTGACGGGCGAGAGGTCGCCGTACAGGAACGCGCCGAACGGCAGCTGCAGCGCGTCCTCCGCGCGCAGCAGGAACGCAACGATCCCGACCTCGAGCACGCCGACGACGCCGAGCCCGACGAGCCGCCAGAAGCGGCGGTCGTGCGCGACGCGCTGGACGAGCAGCTCGAACCCGAGCCCGCCCACGAGCAGCGCGAGCCCGAGGAAGTAGAGCCAGCGCACGACGTGCTCCGTCGTCGTGGGCCCCTGCGCGCCGACCGCGTCGGTCACCGACGGGGCGGGCACGCGCACGCCGAACGTGTACACGCCGTTCACCACGTGCCCGTCGTTCGAGAGCGCCTTCCAGCGCACCGTATACGGGCCGCGCGGCAGTCGCGGCACGGGCGCCGCCATCCCGCGGGTGATCGCATGCGCCGGCCCGGCGAGGTTGTGGCCGTCGGCGTCCAGCACCTGGATCGCGCCCGGCAGCACGTCGACGGTCTGGTCGAAGCGCAGGACGATCTGTGCCGGCGCAGACGCGAGGCGCTCGTGATAGGACGGCGACGCCGACTCGATCGACGCATGCGCGAGCGCGGCCGACGGGGCGGCGAGCACGACGAGCACCGCCAGCAGCAGCGAGCGCCTCACCGGTGCGGCACTCCGGCGAACCGGGAGAGATGGCCGAAGATCTCCGCCGTGTCGCGGTCGCAGAAGAGCAGCACGGCGACGACGACGAATGCCGCGCCGAAGCCGCCGAGCGCGACGGACGACCGCGGCCGAAATGCCTGCAGGAGCGGGAACACCGCGCCCGCGAGCACCGTCCAGCCGAGCGTGTGGTGCAGGAAGGCGGCGCGCGAGAACAGCCAGTCGTTCTGCTCGTGCACGAGGAACGCGATCCCGGAGACGGCCATCGCGAGCGCGGAGCACAGCCGCCAGCGCTCGGAGTGCAGCTTCCCCGCGGCGAGACCGAGGTCGGCCGCGCCCGCGAGCATCAGCACCTGCGCCCACGAGCCGTGCGCGACCATGTGGATTGTCGAGTTCGTGTAGAAGGTCATCACGGGCCACATGAGCACGCCCATCGCGAAGGTGAGGCTCGGCCAGAGGTAGCGCCGCCAGGGGCGCAGTGCCCAGATCTCCGGCCCGACCGCCGCCTCGGCCACCTTGAGCAGGCCGAGGCCGAGGAAGCCCGCCGCGAACCACCAGTGGACGAACTCCGCCTTCGGCATCATCGGCGGCGCTCCAGGTCGGCCACGAGCGGACGTGCCACGACGAGGTGGAAGAGCACGCCGAAGAGGACGACGTACAGCGGCGGCTCGCTGAACAGCCACCAGAAGCCCTGCCCGACCGGATGCAGCAGCGTGATCCGGTACGGCTGGACGAGTGCCCACCCGGCGCCGGCGAGCATCGTCAGCGGGCCGAGCGAGAGAACGACGCGCGCGCGGAGCGCGTGCGTCGCGGCGTGGGGCCGATCGGTCGTGGAACGGTGCTCGCGGTGCAGGTCGTGCGCGTAGTCCGCGCTCATGCCTCCTCCTTCGGGTCGTCGCTGTCGCCTAGAAGGCGAGCGGCGGCGGGCGCGACTCGAAGGCGAGCCCGAAGAGGCGGCGCGGGGAGACCTCCGCGCGGCTGTGTGCGCGGTCGAGCGGCGGCCGGTGAGCCGCGACGCGCTGCAGCACCGCGACCGCGACGGCGGCGATCCGCTCGTAGTCGCCGAGCCACTGCTCCGCCGCGCGGTAGAGCACGGCGACGAAGACCGCGAGCACGGCGAAGACCGGGAGGGCGGAGCTGTGCACGGCGGCGTGCTTCGCGTTCGTCTGCAGCAGGAAGACGCCGGTCGTCCCGACGAACGAGACGAGCCAGAGCCGCCACGACAGCCGGAGCCGAAGCCGCGGAGCCGCCCCGAAGACGCCCGCGACACGTCGCGCGTGGAAGAACCGCCAGACGAGCCGCGCGAGCATCAGCGCGACGCCCACCTTCACGCAGAGCACGACGACCGGGTAGTAGCTCGCGTCCGCGTAGGAGACGCGGCCGACGTGGCGGCCGACGTCGATGCGGTAGGCCAGGCTGCGTCCGATCAGCTCGGCGACGAGCACGAGCAGGCCCAGCGCGAGCCTCGCGAGAGCAGTCCGGCGGCGGCCACGGCGCGCCATGGCGGAAGTGTGCGTGCCCGCCGGGCGCCTTGTCCAGCCCCTCCGCGAATGCTGCAGCGGCCGTCTACCGTGTGGAGATCGCAGTGCGCTGGATCCTCCTCGCCGTCGCCGTTGTGCTCGTGGTTGCAGGAGCCGCCGCGGTCTGGGCCTTCTCGGGCGTCACGCTCGCCGCCGACGGCGCCGCTCTCGGCCGGGTCGAGCTGCAGCCGTTCGCGGGGTCGCTCGCGAGCGTCCGCGCCGAGGGGCCGGACGGCCGGGCCCTTCCGCTGCTCGTCTCGCACGGTCGACTGATCCCGCGGACGAAGGTCGCTCCCGGCGAGCGGGTCACGCTCTCGGTCGTCGTGCGGCGGCCCGGCTGGGCGAGCTGGGCGCTCGGCGGCGAACGGCGCGAGACGTTGACCGTGCAGACGCCCGCGGCGACGGTGCAGAACCGCTGGGTGACGGCGCCGCACGGTGCCGGCGCGCGCGTGCGCTTCGACGTCCCCGTCGACCACGTCTCGGTCGCGGGCGCCGACGTGGCGGGGCGCACCGTGACGCTTCCCGCGCGCACCGCCGCGGGCTCGGTCGAGCTCGCGGCAGCGGCCCGTCCGTGGGAGACGCTCGGTCCGCCGGTCCGCGTCACGTGGTTCCCGCGGGCCGATCGACCGGTCGTGCTGACGTCGCGGGCGACGGGCGCGCCGAGGTCGCCGCTCACCCCGATCGGGCTCAC
>Ga0070683_100000370_pt1 | contig 31150 bp, 36 predicted proteins | sample KBSC713LmetaG_FD_64662 | JGI IMG/M metagenome (GOLD analysis project Ga0070683, IMG submission 64662) | Corn rhizosphere microbial communities from Kellogg Biological Station, Michigan, USA - KBS C7.1-3L metaG | ecosystem: Host-associated > Plants > Roots > Rhizosphere ... | reverse complement strand
CGCCGACGCGGCCAGCCGCACCGGCGCGGTCTGCACTCGCCAGGCAAGGTCGAGCACTCGGCCGCCCAGTCGCAGGCCGGAGCGGCACCACTGCGGATGCAGCACCAGGTAGCCGCCCACGCAGACGACGGCGCCGGTCGCCAGCAGGGCCAGCCCGACCGGCGGCACGACCACGGAGCCGGCGGCGATCATCGGCACCAGGCCGCCGCCGGCGGTCAACAGCCCGGCGGCCGACAATGCACTGCCCGCGGCCAGCAGGCCGTTGCCCAGCCGTTCGCGGCCCGTCCGAGCGGTGATCGCCGCCCAGCCGAACACCCCCGCCGACAGCCCGGCGGCCAGCACGTTCAGCCGCGCGCCGAGCAGCGCCCAGCCGTCGAGCGCAAGCCCGGCGGAGCCCCAGGCGGCAGCCGCCTCGGCGGTCGCGAAGCCCGCATCCCAGGCCGAGCCGGCGGCCGCCGCCACGTCCTGCCATCGCTCGGGGCCGGCCAGCGAGACGGCGGTCAGCCCCAGCCGCGTTCCATTCCGCAGGCCGGCCAGCGCCTGCATCGAGACCTGCGTGCCCCGCCGCGCCATGGTGCGGGCGACGGCCTCGCCGGCGTGCAGCGCCGCCCCCGCCGCTGCGCTGCGAGAAGGCCCGGCCGCCGCCGGCGCGCCACGCACGGGCACCAGGGCGTCACCGGCCAGGTGGCGGGCGCCGCTTGGCCCGGACCGCGGCTGGGGTCGCGGCAGCAGGCTGACCGCTGCGCGGAAACCATCGCCCAGCGCCGGGCCGGAGGCGTCGCGGAGCACCAGCGCGGCCGCCGAGCGACCTCCCAGCTGGTCGGCCAGCGCATCGCTCAGGTCACCGGTCCGCCGCAGCGCCGCCACCAGCTCGAGCGCCGCCCGCCGGGGGTCGGCGCGCAGGCCCAGGCGCAGCTCGGCCGCCACGACATGTGCCGGCGCACCGGCCGACCGCGCTGCCTCGAGCACCGGGTCGGCGGGCGCGGGCGGCCCGGGTCCGGCGCCGGCCAGGCGCGCGTACCCGTCCCAGCCTCCCGCGGACAGCGGCTCCACCCGCACCCGGGCGCCGGTGTGCGGGGCGACGACCACCGCGCCCTGGCCGGCGTACAACCCGACGTGATGGGGTGCCCCGGAGGTCGCGCCCAGGAACACCAGGTCGCCGGGCTCCAGCTCGGCGGCCGCCACCCGGTGACCGATCGCCCACAGCGAGGCCGCGGTCGGACGGCCGACCAGCGGATGCCCCGCGGCCGCGTAGGCGAAGCCGACCAGCCCCGAGCAGTCGAAGCCACCCTCGGCCCGGCTCTCGCCGCCCCAAACGTAGGGCCACCCGACCTGGGCCAGGGCGGCGGCGACGATCGCCATCCGGTCCCGCGCGCCGTGCAGGTCGACCGGCCGGAAGGCCGCCGGGTCGAGCGACGCGCTGTAGGTCACGCCTGCGCGGGAGGTGGCCGGCACGTCGTCGCGCCGGACGCCGGCGCCGGGCACCGAGCCGCCGGCGGTGACGCGGGCCACCACCTCAACTCCCGATGGCAGCCCCTGCCGGTGCAGGATGCGGAAGCCGGTGACGGCGCCGCCGTTGGCACCGGCGGCTCGTTCGGCGGCGGCCCGCAGCGCCCCGGGTGGCGCACCCGGATCCTCCGCCAGCAACTGCGCCGCCGCCAGGGCGGCCATGTCGGCCGCACGCTGGGCGGTGGCGCCCGCCTCGTTGACCCGGGTCAGGTACGCCAGCAGCGCGCCCGCCAGCACCAGCAGCAGGAGCACGCCGACCGCAGGGATCGACAGCTGCCCGCGCTCGCTCATGGCACCACCGCCTGCTCGCGCACCTCGAACACCGGCAGCGCCGGCAGGCCGGCGGCGCGCACGGTCACCCGGATCAGATCGCCCCGGCGCTCGATCCGAGCCTCCCGGCGCAGGCCGCCGGGCACCGGCCGGCCCTCAGCCTCGAGCACGGCGACGCGGTCGGCCACGTCCAGCGCCCGCTGACGCGCGCGGGCGATCAACAGCAGCTGAACAACCGCCAGCACTGCCAGTGCCAGCCCGAGCGCGCCGACCACCAGCTCGATGCTGGCCTGGCCGCGCTCCCGTTTCACTCGTCCGCCTCCGCCGCCGAGGCGGCCACCGACAGCCGAAAGCCGGGTACCACCGAGGGCACGGTCACGTGCAGGATCAGGCGCCCGCCGGTCCGCTCGAGGCACAGGCCATCGCGCATCGCCGCCGGCAGCGATGCCAGCGCGACAGCCCGGGGAGGCTCGCCGCCCAGGGCCGCCCGGGCGGCCGCCCGCGCCGCCTGCTGCGCCTCGAGCGCGGTCCAGCCGACCAGCAGGCCCTGCCATCCGGCGACCGCCAGGCCGAGCAGGACCGGCAACACGGCCAGCGTCTCGATCGTCGCCTGTCCGCGGTCGCTCTCCATGTGTCCCACGCTAGGGCCGGCCGGCGTGCCGGAACCAGACGCATCCCGTGCCGGAGCAGTGCCGGACCTGCTGCTACGATCGAAACCGATGGGCGACCAGAACGGGCAGCAGAACGGGGCGGCGGCGAACAACTCGGCCGGCGAGGATCGCCAGTTCGTCCACTTCTCGTTCCACAAGCTGGGCCGCGAGTTCCGGCTGCTGCCCGCGCAGAAGCGCCAGGCCGCCTGCGACGAACTGGCCGAGCTGATCGACGACCTCTCGGAGGCGTTCCCGATCCGCGCGTACAGCACCTTCGGCGTCCGCGCCGACGCCGACTTCATGCTGTGGAAAGTGTCTGAGCGGCTCGAGGACTTCCAGGAGGCGGCCACCGCGGTCGCCCGCACCGCGATCGGTCCGCACCTCGAGACGACCTACGCCTACCTGTCGATGACCCGCCGGTCGCAGTACGTGAAGGGCGAGGGCCGCTCGATGCACAAGCGCGGCCGGATCATGTGGAACCCGGAGTCGAAGTACCTGCTGATCTACCCGATGGTCAAGATTCGCGACTGGTACCAGCTGTCGAAGCCGGCTCGCCAGGGGATCATGAACGAGCACATCGCCACCGGCCACAAGTTCCCAACGGTCAAGATCAACACCACCTACTCGTTCGGCATCGACGACCAGGAGTTCGTGGTCGCATTCGAGACCGACTTCGTGGGCGACTTCCTTGATCTGATGATGACGCTGCGCGAAACCGAGGCCAGCAAGTTCACCGAGCGCGACACGCCGATCTTCACCTGCACGTCGGGCAGCATCCGCGAGGTGCTCGACACACTGGGCGTCACCCCCGCGCGCGTCGCCGCAGACACCTAGTTTCGTGCGGCAGATCGTCGCGATGGGCGGTGGCGGCTTCACGATGGAGCCGGAGAACACCCTGCTCGACGACTATGTCCTCTCGCTGTCCGGGCAGGAGCGGCCGCGAGTCTGCTTCGTGCCGACGGCGAGCGGCGACTCCGACGCCACGGTGGTCAGGTTCTACGAGGCGTTCCCGGTCACCCGCGCGCTGCCATCGCACCTGCCGCTGATGCGCCGGCAGCGGGCACCCGAGGTCCGCGCGCACCTGCTGGCCCAGGACGTGATCTACGTCGGCGGCGGCAGCACCGTGAACATGCTGGCGATGTGGCGCGCGCACGGCGTCGATTCGGCGCTGCGCGAGGCCTGGGAGAACGGCGTCGTCCTCTGCGGTGTATCGGCCGGGTCGCTGTGCTGGTACGAGGCCGGGGTCACCGACTCCTACGGCCGGCTGGCGCCGCTCCGCGACGGGCTCGGGCTGCTGGCCGGGAGCCACTGCCCGCACTACGACGGCGAGCCGGATCGGCGCCCGGCCTACCAAGGCCTGGTGGCCGGCGGGCTGCCGGCCGGCATCGCCGCCGATGACGGCGTCGGCCTGCATTACGTCGGCTCGTCGCTCGAGCGGATCGTCTCCTCACGGGAGGGCGCCGCGGCGTATCGGGTGTCGGCCGTCGGCGGCGAGGCCGTCGAGGAGCGGCTGGAAGCGGGATTCCTGGGCGCAGGATCTCCAGACCCCGCAGCCTGATGCTGTTGACCGGCTGCTCCCGCTCTGGCTCAGGGAACTCCGCCTAGCCGAGGGCCGGTGCGCCCGTCACAGCGTGTAGCGCTTGGACTCCTGCCAGGCCCAGAACATGCCGAACAGCCCGGCGAAGAAGGCGACCAGCACGAGCAGCGAGAACGCGCCCAGCGAGACCAGGCCGAACTGCGAAAGCGAATAGAGCGCGGCCGAGATGGTGACGGCGCCCATGCCGGCATACAGCACGTTGCGCTGGCGGTCGGGCATCAGCGAGATCGCCATCCGATTCTCCCGGTACCAGCGGTAGCCGAAGTACCACATCAGGCAGATGAAGATCAGGCCGATGGCGCCGAACACGGCGTCGGCCACAGCACGGGAGGTGGTCGAGAACACGGTGGCGACGATCGCCAGGCCGAGCACGATCAGAAGCCCGCGGATGGTGTCCCTGCTCATCAGGAGGGCCCGGTCATGTAGGCGCGCACGCCGAGCGCGGCGACCAGCGCGGAGCCGATCGAGAAATACAGGATGTTGCGGCGACCGTCCTCACCACGAAGAGCATAGGGGTACGCCACGGCCAGCAGCGGTATCAGCCCGTACGCGAAGTGCAGCTTGTCGGCCGGGCGCAGGCCGTCGGACACCAGCACCAGGCCCAACGTGGCCTGCGCCACAACCACCGTCTGGGCGAGCGCCAGCACCTGCTTGAATGCGTCGCCGGGCGGCGCGTTGCGCCGGTAGGCGACATAGCCCCAGACGGCCACCGAAGCGTTCGTGACGATCAGCAAAATGCCGACGATCATGTGGATTTCCGGCACGCGCCTCAGGCTACCAGGAGGGGTCGGCGGCCCGGCTACACTGCCCTCCCCCAACCACGCGGACCGAGGAGCATCGCCATGAGCACACCGACAATCGGCGGCCCTGCGCCCGCCTTCTCCTGTGAGTCGGACACCCGCGAGCAGGTCAGCCTCGAGTCACTTCGGGGACGTCCGGCGGTGCTCTACTTCTATCCCAAGGACGACACACCCGGCTGCACCCGCCAGGCCAGCAGCATCCGCGACAACTGGGGCGAGTTCGAGCGGTCGGGCATCGCGCTCTATGGGGTCAGTCCCGACACGGTCGAGTCGCACATTCGGTTCAAGCAGAAGTACGAGCTGCCCTTCCCCCTGCTGGCCGATCCCGACCATTCGATGGCGGATGCCTACGGCACCTGGGTGGAGAAGAAGAACTATGGCAAGACGTACATGGGCATCGAGCGCTCGGCGTTCCTGATCGACGCCGATGGCAACCTGGCGGCCGCCAAGCGGCGGATCAAGCCCGAGGACACGGTCTCCTGGGCGCTCGCCGAGGTCGCCAAGCTGGGCGACGCCGCCAAGGCCTAGGCCGCCCGGCGCCGATAGGATCGATCCACCTGTGAGCGATCCCCTCCCCCTCGCCGGACTCCGCGTGCTCGACCTGACGCAGGTGCTCGCCGGCCCGTTCGCGACCATGATGCTGGGCGACCTGGGCGCCGACGTGATCAAGGTCGAGCGCCCCGGCGAGGGCGACGGCAGCCGCCGGTGGGGGCCGCCGTTCGAGGGCGGCGAGAGCGCCTACTTCATGCAGGTCAACCGCAACAAGCGCTCGATCGCGATCGACCTGGGCGACCCGGCCGGCCAGCAGGTGGCCCGCCGCCTCGCGAAGAGGGCCGACGTCGTGATCGAGAACTTCCTGCCCGGGGCCACCGCCCGCTTCGGCCTCGACTGGGAGACGATCCGCGCCCTCAACCCGCGCACGGTGTACTGCACCATCTCGGGCTACCCGACCGACGGGCCGGACGCCGGCCGGCCGGGGTACGACTTCCTGATGCAGGGCGTGGGCGGGATCATGAGCATCACCGGCGAGCCGGAGGGCGCGCCAATGAAGGTCGCCGTCGCCATCTCAGACATCGTGGCCGGTCTGTTCGCCAGCTCGGCCGTGCTGGCGGCGCTCGTGGAACGCGATCGGACCGGCGCTGGCCGCCGCTGCGAGGTGTCCCTGCTCGACGCCCAGGTGGCCTGGCTGGCCAACCGGGCCGGAGACTGGCTGATCTCGGGCATCGAGCCGACCCGGCTGGGAAACGCCCATCCGTCGATCGTCCCTTACGAGACGTTCCACGCCAGTGACGGCTTCGTCAACCTGGCCGTGGGCACGGACGACCACTTCCGGCGGTTCTGCCGGGCGGCGCGCCGCGACGACCTGGCCGACGACCCCCGCTACCGCTCAAACGCCGGGCGGGTGGAGCATCGCGCCGAGCTGGTGCCCGAGCTGCAGATGCTGTTCGCCGCCCGCACCGTGAAGGACTGGGTCGAGCTGCTCGACGAGGCGCACGTGCCGGGCGGCCCCGTGCTCTCGATCCCCGAGACGTTCGCCGGCCCTGCCCGGCACATGGTGGAGCGAGTCGAGCATCCGGCGGCCGGCGACATCGGCCTCGTACGCTCCCCCATCCACCTCGACCAGGGCCGCCCCGGCACCCGCATCCCGCCGCCCAGACTGGGAGAACATGGGCGCCAGGTGCTCGAGGAGCTGGGCTACGAGGGCGACGAGCTGGCGGGTCTGCTGGCCGGTGCGTGCGCACCCCTACCCGGCTAGAATGGCTGCTCCCCGCGCGGATGTGGCGGAATTGGTAGACGCGCACGGTTCAGGTCCGTGTGCCCTTTGGGGCGTGGAGGTTCAAGTCCTCTCATCCGCATTGCTCCGACGACTGCGCCCATCGGCGCGGCTGTAACGCCGCGCCGGCCTCGTGCGATGAGCCGTGCAGGACAGCTCGTGCTCCCAACTCCCCTCTGTTGTCTGCGCGAGCGCCACCCACGGGCCCCCTTTGAGTTAGCGATCCGCGCCTCGAGCGTTCCTAACTCAAAGGGAGAGCCCTCGCACGCCCCGATGCCTCCGCAGCCGGCTGGCGTGGTCTGGCCGAGATCCGGGTATCGGGTTTCGGTCCGCGTCGAAAACGTCCGAGGAGCGCGCTCCATGCCAAGCACGCCAGCTGTCATCACTGGACTTGATCCGAAGGGTGGGTGGCCGACCACCATCGAGGGGAACCGGAGTCGCCACACCACCAACGGCAACGCTCCTGGTCGGATTCCCGGATGACGTATCTCGAGGGGCCTCCCCGACCCGGCCCGACTCCGAGCGCGTTGCTCGCCGCGACCGCAGTGCTGACGCTGATCTTCCTCGCGATCGCAAACTACAACGGTGGCGGCAACGGCGGGACGGGCCCATTCCTGGTCTGTGTGGTGATCACCCTGGCGGTGGCCGCCGGCCTTCTTTACTGGCGGTGGGAACGACTCTCCAGCCGACCCGCATATTGGGGCCTCGTGCTGGGGATCGCCGCCATCGTGTCCTGCGTCGTTTTCTGGTCAGGGCTGCCGTTTGCCTTCGGAGTCACGGCGGTCGGCCTGGGAACCCGGGCACGTGAGGGAACCCGGGCGAGGATCGGCCTGTTCCTGGGAGGTCTCGCCATCGTGGCCGCAGCCCTCGCGTGCATCGTCGGGTAGCAGGCGACACACGCTGATCCTGACGCCATCCGGCGGTTAGGGTCTTCCCTTGGCCGGATGTCCCACCATGAGGAGCGCCGATGCCCGAGAGTGAGCGGGTGCGAGTGACACGCGAGACGTATCGGGCCTTCGAGGCCCGAGACCGCACAATCCTGGACGCGGTGCTCAGCGACGACTTCAGATTCTTCTCGGCCGCCCATCGGGGAATCGACCGCGAGCAGTTCTTCGAGCGCGTGTGGCCGAACGTCGACGGCCTCACCCGGTACGCGTTGCTGCGCGCCGAGGAGATCTCCAGCGACGCGGTGCTCGTCACCTACGACGCCGTGCAGCCGGACGGAAGCACGTATCGGGGCACCGAGATCTTTAGCTTCACCGGCAGCAGGATGAGCCGCGCGGAGGCCTACTCGGGCTGGACCACCCCGGCGGAGGGTTCTCCGCGCGAGAGCGCCTAGCCTCATTGCACGCAGAACCTGTTCCCCTCGGGGTCGGCCATGACCGTCCAGCGCTCCGTCCACTGCCCGGTCACCCGCTCCTTGCGCTCGACGACGACGGCTCCCAGCTGCTCGAGCCGGCCCACCTCCTCGTCCGGGTTGTCGGCGTGCAGGTCGAGGTGGATTGCCATCGGTGATTCGGGGCTTCGCTCCAGCCGCTGGAAGAACAGCCGCGGGCCGGCGCCCGCCGGATCGACCGCGGCGTCGGCGGCGTCGGGGTCACGGCCGGCCGCTACCCAGGCCTCGATGAATCCCGGAGGCGCCTCCTGACGTTCGTACCCCAACGCCGCGATCCAGAAATCGGCGACCCGGCGGGGGTCCTGAGCGGCGAAGGTGATGTTGGCGATTTTCGCCATCCGGCCTCCTTCCGTGCATTTTTGTGCGTTTGACGGTGGGAAATACCTCAAATCGGCTAGGCACAGATCGGTCGCCGTCCGTGATGATGCCCCGAATGGGCGTGACCAACTCCAGCAGCCGTAGCGCCGTCAGGCTCGCGCTTGTCACCAATCCCCCTCCCGCTGCACCGGGTGCGCCCACCGGTGTGCCTGCGGGGCTGCGGCTGCTCAGAACCCTCGACCGCTGCGTGCTCGAAGTCGCCCGCGACGTCGACCTGCGGCCGATGGAGTTGTACGCGCTCCTCCTGCTCAGCAACGGTCCGCTGACCACCCGCCGGCTGTCGGAGGTGCTCGCCGCCAGCCCCAGCCAGGCGAAGCAGATCGCGCTTCGGCTGGCCGCCCGCGGCTACGCCGAGCGTGAGGGCTCACAGGGCCACACCAGCCTGACCGACAACGGCCGCGAGCTGGCCGACCGCTCGGCCGAGGCGCTCGAGCAGGAGATCTCGGAGCGGGTGAGCCAGATCGAGGCCGGCGCGCTCGCGCACGGCAGCTCGTCCCTCAGCAGCCTGCTGTTGAGCGCCACCGCCTGATCGGGCACGATTCGCGCGTGGCCCGACCGACGATCGGCATCACCAGCTACTGGACCCATGCCCGGATGGCGCATTGGGCCACCGACGCGGTGGTGGTCGCGCAGGGCTACGTCGACGGCGTCCGGCTGGCCGGCGGGCGGCCGCTGGTGATCCCGGCCGACCCCTTTCTGATCGACGATCCGGGGGACGTCGTCGACCTGCTGGACGGTCTGGTGCTGGTCGGGGGCGACGACGTCGCCCCCGAGATCTACGGCGCCGACCGCCACCACAGCACCGGTGTCCGGCACGAGCTCCGAGACGAGGTCGAACTGGCGATGCTCCGCCACGCGCTGGCCAACGACGTGCCGGTGCTGGGCATCTGCCGGGGCATCCAGCTGATGAACGTTGCCCACGGCGGCACGCTTCACCAGCACATCGACGAGCACGTGACCATGCGCCCCCACCGCGAGGACGACGCCACCTACGGGCTGCACGAGGTCGAGACACTGCCCGGGACACGGCTGCGCGACATCATGGGCGAGCGGGTGCGGGTTCACTCACACCACCACCAGGGGATCGACCGGCTCGGCGACGGGCTGATAGTGGCCGCCCGGGCCGACGACGGGCTGATCGAGGGCATCGAGGATCCCGCCCGGCGGTTCTGCCTCGGCGTGCTGTGGCATCCCGACGCGGAACCGGCCGGCCATGGCGCGCCGCTGTTCAGGGCGTTGGTATCGTCCTCATCGTGAGCTCGCACCTCTGGCACCCGTTTGCCGATATGGCCACCGTCAAGGATGACGCGCTGGTGCTCGTCCGCGGGCGGGGTGCGCGGGTGTGGGACGATGCCGGTCGCGAGTACGTCGACGCCAAGGCCGGGCTCTGGTACTCGGCCATCGGCCACGGCCGGGCCGAGATCGGCGAGGCTGCCGCAGCCCAGATGCGGCAGCTCGAGGCCTACGATACCTTCGCCGGCACGGCCAACCGGCCAGCGCTCGAACTGGCGGAACGGGTATCGGAACTGGCACCGATGGAGGGTGCAGCGGTCTTCTTCACCACCGGTGGATCAGACGCGGTGGACACCGCGGGCAAGCTGGCGCTCCGCTACTGGAGCGCCGTCGGCAGGCCGGACAAGCGGATCATCGTGCACCGCGAGCGCGCCTACCACGGGATGAACGCCTACGGGACAAGCCTGGCCGGCATCCCCGGCAACCTGGAGGGATTCGGCACGCTTGTGCCCGAGACCGAACGCGTCAACGAGAACGACACCGACGCGCTGGAGCAGCTGTTCTCCGACCACGGCGAGCGGATCGCAGCCTTCATCGGCGAGCCGGTGATCGGGGCCGGCGGCATCTTCCACCCAGCTCCCGGCTACTGGGACCGGGTGCAGGAGCTGTGCCGCGGCCACGACGTGCTGCTGATCGCCGACGAGGTGATCTGCGGGTTCGGCCGGCTGGGCACCTGGTTCGGCTGCCATCGCTTTGGCATCGCGCCCGACCTGGTCACCTGCGCCAAGGGGCTGACGTCGGGATACCTGCCGCTGGGTGCCGTGCTGGCGTCCCAGCGGGTGCAGGAACCGTTCTGGACCACCCCCGGCGCGGCCATGTTCCGCCACGGCTACACCTACTCCGGTCACCCCGCCGCCTGCGCCGCGGGGCTCGCGAACCTCGACGTGATCGAGCGCGAGGGCCTGGTCGAGCGGGTTGCACAGCTCGAGGGCGTGCTGGCCGGCGCGGTCGAGCCGCTGCGGGAGCAGCCGCTGGTGTCCGATGTGCGCTCGGGGGTCGGCCTGCTGGCGGCGGTCGAGATCGCGCCCGACGCCCGGGCCGCCGACCCGTCGCTGATCGACCGGCTGGTCGCGGCCTGCCGTGAACGAGGCGTGCTGACGCGCGGCCTGGCCGGGCATTCGCTGCAGATCTCGCCGCCGTTCGTCATCTCCGAGCAGGAGATCTCGACGATCGCGGCGGTCTTCGCCGACGCCCTGTCGAGCGTCGAGCTGCGCTCAGCGGTCTAGGCGGACTGCTGCCTATGCGTGGCGGTGGCTGCCGCCGTGCAGCTGCTCGCCGAGCGAATGGGCGGCATGATGGTAGTGCTGCGAGGCACGCTTGGGCAGGCGCATCGCGAACGCCGCCACTGCGAGCGTCAGCAGCAGCGGCACCAGCGCCGACGCCGCCACGGCCCAGGTGAACTCGTGCTTGCCGGCGATGATCACTCCCCACACCGGCCAGGAGAGCACCGCCACCACGGTGAGGATGCCGATCCCGACGTGCCGCTCGAAGTCTGGGCCCTCGTACATTCGTTCCTCCAGTCCGTTCCGGTTTGCCGTTACCCGCTTGCCGCCTGCAACATCTCCTGCGCCCGCCCGGCGCCGTCGGGGTCGAGCCGCAGCACGGCCTCGGCCAGCACGAACAGGTCGCGCACGGAGATCATGCCCACCACCATCGGCGCGTCGCCGATCGGGAGGTGGCGGACGCGGCGCTGCTTCATCTGCTCCGCCGCCCAGGAGATATCGGCGTCCGCCGGCACCATCGCCACGTCGCGCGTCATCACCGCGCTCACCGGCCTAGCGGCGACCTCACCGCCGTCGGCCAGCAGGTGCACCAGGTCGCGCTCGGTGAAGATGCCGGCCAGCCGGGAGCCCTCCATCACCAGCACGGCACCGACGTTGCGGTCGCGCATGGTGCGGGCGGCCTCCGCCACCGTGGCAGTCGGCGGGCAGGTCACAAGATCGGTCTGCATGATCTCGGATACCTGCACTTTGCGCCTCCTGTTACGAGTTGCCTCCTTCAGTTATAGCACTCGCCCTGGACCATGCATACCGCCGGCCGGGCAGCGAGTGCCCGGCCGGCGGCGGGTGGAGGCGGGTCGTCAGACGGTCGTATCCGGTGGGGCCGGGCTGTAATCGAGCTGCTCGTCGAGCGGCGCGACGCCGCGGTGCACCGCGGCATGCGACGCGGCGTTTCTGATCCGCTCCGGCTTCCACACCTGCATCAAGCCGTACCAGACGGCGGACAGGGCAACCACGGCCAGTGCCCAGTAGAAGGCCAGCCAGTTGGGGTTGTTGCCGTCGTGCGGCGCCGGGTCGAGCGCGCCGTAGAAGCCGAGGATCGGCGTTGCCACGGCGATCGTGACGATCAGGTACTGCCACCAGGTGCCGCCGTGCTTAGCGAGCAGCCCGAAGGCGGCGAACGCCAGGATCAGGTAGACGAGCTCGATCGCGAACGAGCCCGCGGTCGCCGACACGATGAACGTCGAGAACTCCTTCGACCCGAAGATGGGAACGAACTTGTCCATCGTGCTCGTCCACTCGGAGATGGCGATCAGGCCGACGCAACCGACGACCACCATCAGGTTCCCGACCCACGGGGTGTTGTGCCGCGAGGTCTTGGCGAAGAAGCTCGGCAGCAGCCCGTCGCGCCCGAGCGCGAAGTAGCCGCGGCCGATGGTGACGCAGATCGCGAGCGCGAGCGCCAGGGCGTCAAGGATGACGACGATGTCGATCACGCCGGAGAACCAGCCGGCCACGTACTTCTCGGCCAGGTTGTTGAGGACGACCGGGTCGAGCCAGGCTCCCTGATCGACCGCCTCCTTGCCCAGGCCGACCGAGATCGCGTATGCCATCAATACGTAGAACGCGGCCGACGCCGCCACCGCGCCGATCAGCGCCCGCGGGATCGACTTGTGCGGCTCGGCACTCTCCTCGCCGATCGAGGCAGCGGCCTCGAAGCCGACGAACAGCAGGATGCCGAGCATCACCCCGCCGAACACCGCGCCCACCGAGGTGGTGCCGGGATTGAACATCTGCAGCGTATTGCCGGACTCTCCGCCCTGGACGATGATCGCAACGGCGAGGATCGACATGGCCGTGAACGAGATGGCGGCGAAGGTCAGCATCGCCGAGATCGCCAGCCGGACTCCGATGTAGCTGAGCACGAGGGTGATGGCGAGGAAGATGAGGGCGAAGATCCACCAGTCAGGTGGCGTGCCGGTGTCGTCGATGTGATTGACCCAGAACCCCTGGGTCAGGATTCCCAGGCCGACGTAGATCCCGCCGCCGCCAAGGAACAGGGTGCCGACGAAGAACAGCCCGGCGGTGAAGACGCCGACGCTGGGGTGCGCGCCGTGCGTCAGGTACTCGTACACCGCCCCGGCGCCGGCGTACCGGCGGGCGAACAGGGAGATGGCATAGGCGATCGCCAGCACGCCCAGCCCGGCGATCAGGACACTGAGCGCGGTGTTGAACTTGGCGCCCGTGTCCGGGTTCGACACCAGGAACAGCACCAGCGCGACCGAGAACATCGGCCCGATCGCCAGGGCCTGTGCCACCGCATGGATGGTGCCCAGCCGGCGTTCGCCGAGCTGCCCGCTCCGACTTGCAGATTCAGCCATTCCGGCTTCCTCCTCCTAGGACGATGGGAGAGAAAGAAATCTTGGATACATTCGCATCCGGGGTGGACGGCGTCAAGATCGGCGGCGTAATGTATGCAAAGCACAATGGGCACGACCGTATCCTCCTCCGGACGCCTGGAGATCCAGAGCGTCGTCGACCAGGTCTATGCGGCGGTGCGCGCACGCATCCTGTCCGGCGAGCTGCCCCGGGGCAGCCGGCTGCGGCAGGCCAGACTGGCCGAGGAGCTGGGCGTGTCGCGAACGCCCCTGCGGGAGGCACTGCGTCGGCTGGCCACCGAGGGCCTGGTGGAGCTGGCGGCCAACCGCGGCGCGACCGTCGCCGAGCACGATTTCGGCGACCAGCGGCAGTCATGGCTGGCCCGGATGGCGCTCGAGCCTGGCGCGGCGCGCATCGCAGCCGAACGCCGCGATGCCGGCTCGGTCGCGGCCATGCGCGACGCGATAGGTGCCCAGCGGGCGGCCGGCGGCGACCCGGCGGAGAGCTACGACGTCAACCGCGGGTTTCACCTGGCGCTGGTCGCCGCGTCGGGCAATCCCTACCTGCTGCGCTTCGCGGAGATGCTGTGGGCGCCGCAGCTGGGGGTGCTGATCTACGCCATGCAGGCCGACGACCCGGCACACGTGCTGGCCTGGGCCGACGACCACGAGCGGATCACCGACGCGGTGGAGGCCGGCGACGCCGAGCTCGCCGAGCGGCTGACGCGTGAGCACATCCAGGCCTTTCCGCCGGTCGAGCGGTGAGGCCGGGCGGCCCCAGCACTGGCTACGATGCCGCCGTGCCGGCGCCCGCCGATCTCGCAATCCTGAACGCCCGCATCCGCACTCTCGACCCCGGGCGGCCGCTGGCCCGGGCGGTGGCGGTGCGCGACGGCCAGATCGTCGGGGTGGGCGACGAGGCCGAGGTGCGCGGGCTGTGCGGGACGGCCACCGAGCTGATCGACGCGGGTGGCGACGCTATCGTCCCCGGCCTGGTCGACAGCCACTCCCACCCGTTCCTGGGCGCGGTCGAGACCCAGGGCGCGGATCTGGCCGGCGCGGCCAGCATCGACGACGTCCGCGGGCGGCTGGCCAACGAGCGCCGGCGCTGTGGCGACGGCTCCTGGATCACCGGCCACTCGCTGGCGTACAGCGTGTTCGAAGGCCGGGAGGCCAGCGGAGAGCTGTTCGCCGAGGCGGTGGGCGGGGCTCCGGCCGTGCTCACGTTCTTCGACTTCCACACCGCTCTGGCCACTCCGGCGGCGCTGGCCGCGGCGGGCATCGAGGGCGCCCGCACCTTCGGCGACAGCTCGGAGATCGTCTGCCGGGCGGACGGCCGTCCCACCGGCGAGCTGCGCGAGGGAGCGATCGGGCTGGTCACCGAGGTGATGCCGGAGCTGACCGGCGAGCCTCGCCTGGCCGCGATCGCCGGCGCCCTGGCGGCGATGAACCGGGTCGGGCTGACGGGCACCCACATGATGGACGGCACGCTGGCCACGCCCGGCGAGTGCCGCGCGCTGGAGGACAGCGGCCGGTTGACGGTGCGCCAGATCGTGCCCTTCACCGTCGAGCCGACGATGGACGACGAGCAGATCGACGCGGCCATCCGGGCCGGCGCCGACGGCGGCCCCCTGTGGCGGTCGGGCTGGGCCAAGTTCTTCATCGACGGCGTGGTCGAGACCGGCACGGCGTGGCTCGAGGAGCCGGACACGGAGGGTCGCGGGCAGCACCCCAACTGGCCCGATCCGCAGCGGTACGTGGACGTGATCTGCCGCTTCGCGGAGGCCGGATTCCCCTCGATCACCCATGCCATCGGCGACCGCGCGGTACGGGCCGCGCTGGATGCCTACCGGGCGGCCGGGCAGGTGGCCCGGGGCCCGCACCGGGTCGAGCACATCGAGACGATGCGCGACTCGCAGCTGCCGCGCTTCGCCGCCGAAGGGGTGGTGGCCTCGCAGCAGGCCATCCACCTGCAGTGGATGCGGTCCGACCTGTCCGATCCCTGGAGTCGCTCGCTGGGGCCGGAGCTCAGCCGCCGGGGGTTCCGGCTGGGCGACATCCGCCGCTCCGGAGCCATCCTGGCGCTGGGCTCCGACTGGCCGGTGGCCGGCTACGACCCCCGTCAGGGAATGGCCTGGGCGCGGCTGCGACGGGCGCCGGGCAGCCGCGACCTGCCCGCCTATGGCGGCCCGGGACAGTGCCTGACGGCGCTGGAGGCGCTGGAGGGCTACACCACGGAGGCCGCACGGGCCGTCTCCGAGGGCGACATCTCAGGCCGCATCGCCCCCGGCATGCGCGCCGACCTGACCGCTTTCGCCGGCGACCCGGTGGAATGCGACGCCGACGACCTGCCCGACCTGCCGGTCACGCTGACCGTGGTGGCCGGGCGGGTCGTCCACCGCGGCTGACACGGAGCAACGGGGTCTGACCCGTTGCTCCGGCCGGGCCACTACTGCTCGAAGGTGACCGGGTTTCGCAGCGTGCCCACACCGCCGACCGTGACCTCGACCACGTCGCCCTCGCGCAGGTACCGGCGGGGCTCCCGGGAGTCGCCGACGCCGCCGGGGGTGCCGGTGGCGATCACGTCGCCCGGTTCCAGCGTCATCCCTCGCGAGAGGTACTGGATCAGCTCCACGATCGGGAAGATCAGGTTGCGCGTGTTCGACGACTGCATCTGCTCGCCCGAGACCGCGGTGGTGATGTCGATGTCGGTCAGGTCGACGCCGTCCGCCCGTGCGATCGCGGGACCGAAGGGGGCGAAGGTGTCGAAGCTCTTGCCCAGCGTGAACTGGCGCAGCGGCGTCTCCAGCTGGGCGCGGCGGCCCGACACGTCGTGCATCACGCTGATGCCGCCGACCGACCGCCGGGCCTCGTCCTCGCCCGCGCGGTACACGCGGCGCCCCAGCACAACCGCGACCTCGCCCTCGAAGTCGGGGCGGGTCTCCTCGCGGGGGATCACGATCGGCGCCTCGTGGCCGGTCAGCGCGTTCGACCACTTGGCGAACACCACCGGCACCGAGGGGATGTCGAGCTCCGACTCCTTGGCGTGGTCGCGGTAGTTGAGGCCGATGGCGATGATCTTCGACGGCTCGACCGGGTGGCGCAGCGTGGCCCCCTCCAGCGGGCGCCGGTCGCCGTCGGCCCGCTCGAGCTCGGCCCAGGCCTCGTCCGTGGGGACGAAGCCCGCCGCCGGCGCCGGCCCGGCGTCGACGATCTGCCCGTCTTCCAGCCTGCCCAGCCGCGTTTCGCCGCCGGAGTCCTCGTACCGCACTGCCCTCATCGACCTTCCTCCGTCCGTAGCACCTTGAGCGCGTTGATCGCGCGCGGCACGCCAGCATACGGCGTGGTCTGCAGGATCGTCTCCTCGATCTCGCTCCAGGGGACGTCGATCGCCCGCAGCGCGCGAATGTGGGCGGCCACCTGCGGCTCGCAGCCGCCCAGCGTGACCAGGCAGGCGACGATGATCAGCTCGCGCTCGCGGGCGGTCAGCACCGGCCGCGTGTGCACGTCGCCGAATGCCCACTCCACCAGCCAGCTCGCCATCGGCTCGCCCATCCGCTCCAGAAACGCGTCGCCCCCCGGCTCGTCCCCCAGCTCTCGCAGCCGCTGCTCCCCGCGCAGCCGCCGCTCAGTCGCATCGTCGCTCACGAACAGCCCTCCTTGACCCTGGCCGATGGAGCGCATATTGTATCCAATCGTGGGAGAGCGCCGGGTTCGCGTGCAGAGAGAGGGTCGGCAGGCGCCGGAATGGGGCAGCCTGGACGGCGATCACGTGGTGGTCGAGGGTGGCGATCGCCTCCCCCAGGCCTCCCTGACGTTCCTGGCGCCGGTCGAGCCCAGCAAGATCATCGCCACCCACCTGACCTATCGCAGCCGGGTCGAGGAGTACGCCGCACGCACGCCGCCGGAGCCGTCGTACTTCATGAAGCCGCCGACCACCCTGAACGGGCACGGCGGCGAGCTCCGCCGGCCGCGGGGCGCCCGGTTCCTGAACTACGAGGGCGAGGTGGCGGTTGTGGTCGGCCGGCCGATGCACGGGGTGCCGGAGGACGAGGTGCTGGCCCACGTGGCCGGTTACGCGCCCGCCAACGACGTCGGCCTGCACGACTTCCGCCACGCCGACCGGGGCTCGATGCTTCGGGTCAAGGGCCAGGACGGCTTCTGCCCGATCGGCCCCGAACTGGTGCCGGCCTCCGAGTTCGATCCCACCGACTTCACGATCCGCACCTACCTGAACGGAGACGTCGTCCAGGAGGGCGGCGCGGACGACCTGATCTGGCCGATCAGCTACCTGCTGGCCGACCTGTGCCGGGTGATCACGCTGCTGCCGGGCGACGTCGTGCTGTCGGGGACGCCGGCCAACTCGCGGCCGATGAGCCCCGGCGACGTGGTAGAGGTCGAGGTTTCCGGACTGGGCCGGCTGACCAACCACGTGGTCGAGTGGGACGTCGACCTGTCGGGCCCGGGCGAGCAGCTCGAGGTGTCGGCCAACACGCTGCACGTCGCGCTGGCGATGCCCGAGGACGAGGCCGAGCGCGCGGTCAGGGACGCAGCTCGCACATGATCCGGCTGCGCCGCATCGACCACGTGGGGCTGCGCGTGGCTGACCTGGCCGAGGCGACCGCCCGCTGGAGCACCCAGTTCGGGCTGACGAAGAGCGACCGCTCGGGGGAGCGCGCCTACCTGCGATGCGGCTACGAGCCCTACGCGCTGGAGCTGATCGAGGGCGACCCCGGCCACGACCACACCGGCTGGGAGCTGCGCCGGGGGTGCACCATCGAGGACGCGGCCCGTCACCTCGAGCGCCACGGCGTCGACCACGAGCAGCGCGACGGCTCGGTGTTCTGTCACGACCTCGAGGGCAACGGGATCCAGCTGCTGCCGTTTCGCGACGAGGACGACCGGCGGCCCGACATCGCCCGCACCGAGGGCTCGCTGCCCGGCTTCCGGCCGCGCAAGCTGGGCCACGTCAACTTCCTGACCGGGCGGATCGCGGAGCAGGCCGAGTTCTACACCCGAGTGCTGGGCATGAGGCAGACCGACTGGCTGGGCGACGACGCCGCCTGGTTCCACGTCAACTCCGACCACCACGTGATGGCGCTCGTCAACAAGGGCTACTCGCACTTCCACCACATGGCCTTCGACATGCTCGACTTCGGCATGCTGCGGGCGGCCTTCGACCACCTCGCCCAGCACGGCCGCTGGCTGGGATGGGGGCCGGTGCGCCATGGCGTCGGCCAGAACATCTGCGGCTACGTGCGCATCACCGAGGAGCCGCTGTTCGTCGAGCTGTACTGCGACATGGAGCAGCTGGAGCCCGACCACGAGCCGCGGCACTGGCCGGACGACCGTCACTCTTCCAACACCTGGGGGCCGCTGCCGCCCCGCTCCTACTTCCGCTTCGATGAGCAGGCGATCCGCTACGAGCGCGAGAGCCTGGAGATGCTCGGCGAGAAGCTCCCACCCCTCGAGGAGGTCCGATCCTGATGGCTACCGCAGAGACGTCGCAGAAGACTCCGGTCGCCGCCCGCACCGGCGAGCAATTCCTCGAGGGTCTGCGGGGCGACGCCCGCGAGATCTGGCTGAACGGGGAGAAGATCACCCATCCGCTGGAGCATCCCCAGCTGGAGGCGGCGGCCCGCTCGATGGCCCGGATCTTCGACCTCCAGCACGAGCACGCCGACGAGATGCTGGCTGCGTCGCCCGACGACGGCCGGCTGGTCAACGTCACCCACCTGATCCCCCGCTCGAAGGACGACCTGGAGCGGCGGCGGCGGGCGATCGAGCTGACCGCCTCGGCGACGGCCGGGATGATGGGCCGCACGCCCGACTACCTGAACGTCACCTTCGCCTGCTTCGCCGGCCGCTCTGACGTCTGGGCCCGCCGCGGCAACGAGCAGGGAGCGGCAAACCTGGTCGCCTATCAAAAGGAGATGCGCGACCGCGACCTGTCCACCACCCACTCGATCATGAATCCCCAGGTCGACCGCTCCAAGCCCGAAGCCGAGCAGGCGATGGGCGAGGTGTCGCTGCACAAGGTCGGTGAGACCGCGAACGGGATCGTCGTCCGCGGCGCCCGCATGCTGGCCACGCTGGCCCCCTTCGCGGACGAGCTGACGATCTACCCCGGATCCGACATCAGGCCCCAGGACGGCGACTACGCCCTGTCGTTCGCCGTGCCGATGGCCACCCCCGGCCTCAAGTTCATCTGCCGCGACAGCTACTCGAAGCAGCGCAGCGCCTACGACTACCCGCTGTCGTCGCGGTTCGACGAGATGGACGCGGTGGCGATCTTCGACGACGTCGAGGTGCCCCGCGACCGTGTCTTCCTGCTGGGCGACACCGAGGGCTACTCGGAGGTGATCACGGACACCGGCTGGCGCGGGCACATCATGCACCAGGCCTTTACGCGCGCCTACGTCAAGCTGTCGTTCGCGTTCGGCCTGGGCCACATGATGGCCAACATGACCGGCGTCGTCCGCTTCGACCACATCCAGGAGAAGCTGGGCCAGATCTGGAACATGGTCGAGCTGACCCGCTCCGCCCTGGTGGCGGCGGAGGCCGGCTCGTCGATGGACGAGGGCGGCGTCTGGTACCCGGACGACCGGCCCTTCCTGGCCCTCCGCGGCGAGATGCCCAAGTGGCTGCCCTACATCAACGAGCTGCTGCAGCTGATCGGCGGCGGCGGTTTCATGGCCACGCCGTCTCGGGCCGACCTGGACGGTCCGATGCGGGAGCTGATCGACAAGTACTACCAGTCCGCCGGGGCCGAGGCCGAGCGGCGGATCGCCCTGTTCCGGCTGGCCTGGGACTACATCGGCAGCGACCTCGGCGGCCGCGGCGAGCTGTACGAGCGCTTCTATCTGTCGGACTCCTACCGGATGACGGCGCTGGCCTACAAGATCGCGGACAAGTCGTTCTCCGAGTCGCTGGTCGAGCAGTTCCTGGAGGCCTGATGGGGCTCACCGGCTACTCGCTGCCGCTGTCCCCGGAGGGCCGGGCGTCGGTGATCCCGGCGCCTCCGTGGCACTACGTGGGCGACTTCCTGGTCATCGAGTACTGGGCCGAGCCGGACGCGGTGGCGGCGGTGCTGCCGCCCGGGCTCGAGCCCTACGCCGACGACCCCGGCCGCTGCGCGGCGCTGTTCGTCGACTGGCAGTCGTGTAGCGACTCCGGCGAGGAGCTGCTCGACCCGGTGCGCTCCCAGTACCGCGAGTTCTTCATCGTGGTCAACGCCGTGCTCGACGGCGAGCAGGTCACCAGCTGCCCCTACATCTGGGTCGACAAGGACTTCGCGCTGATCCGGGGCTGGATCCAGGGCTTCCCCAAGAAGCTCGGCAGCATCCAGATGACACGCAGCTTCGGGCTCGACTGTAAGGCCGAGGGGCGTACCTTCGCCGGCACGCTCGCGGCCAACGACCGCCGGCTCGCCCACGGCACCGTCACCCCGGCGCGGGAGAGCGAGTCGGGGCCGACTCACAACGATCCGCCGCTGATCAACACCCGCCACTTCCCGCGGCTGGCAGCCGGGCAGCACGACCGGCCGGCGGTGCACGAGCTGGTGCGGGCCAAGAGCCGCGACCGTTCGATCAGCCCGATCATGGAGGGCGTCGCCAGCCTGGAGCTCCACCCCGCCCCCAACGAGGAGCACACGGCGCTCGCCCCGGTGCGGGTGGGCAACGGCTTCCGGTTCACCTTCGCCTACACGGTCGACGACCTGGAGACGGTCAAGGACCACCTGTGAACCGGGTCGCCCTTGTCACCGGTGGCGGCACCGGCATCGGCGCGGCCATCGCCCGCAGGCTGGCGAGCGACGGCCACCGGGTGGCCGTCACCGGCCGCCGCCGGGAACCGGTCGAGGAGGTCGCCCGGGCGCTCGGCGGGATCGCCGTGGCCGCGGATGTCGGCATCCCCGAGGAGGCCCAGCGGGCGGTGGACGAGACGGTGGCGGCCGCCGGCGGGCTGGATGTGCTGGTCTGCAACGCCGGCGTGTCCCGCCCCGGCACGGTGCTCGACCAGACGCCGGAGGGCTGGGACGAGGTGATCCGCACCAACCTGACCGGGGCGTTCCTGATCTGCCGCGCCGCCCTGCCCCACCTGCTCGAGCGTCGCGGCCGGATCATCGTCATCGGCTCCCTGGCCGGGCTGCGGGCGTCGCCGGAATCGGTGGCCTATTGCACGTCCAAGGCCGGCCTGGCGATGCTCACCCGCTGCCTGGCGGTCGACCACGGGCCGCAGGGCCTGCGGGTGAACTGCATTGCGCCGGGCTGGGTGCGCACGCCGATGGCCGACCTGACCATGGAGCGGGTTGCGCGCTCGCGTACCATGACGGTCGATGACGCGTATGCGGAGGCTGCCCGTCACACCCCGATCCGCAGGCCGGCGACCCTCGACGAGGTGGCCGACCTGGCAGGCTGGCTGGCCGGCCCCGAGGCGGGCGGCATGAACGGCGCGGTGATCCCCCTGGACGGCGGCGCCCATGTGGTCGACGTCGCCAGCCTGGAGGTGTCGTAGGTGAGCACGGTGGCCGGCATCGCCGTCTCGCCCGACCACTACATCGGCGGCCGCCGGGTGCCCAGCGACGAGCGGTTCGAGGACCGCTCGCCGATCGACTGGGCGGTGCTGGCCGAGATCGCCCGCGGCGGCCCCGACGAGATCGACATGGCGGTCGAGGCGGCCCGCGCCGCCTTCCCGCAGTGGGCGGCCCTGGGAGCGGAGGGGCGGGCCGTCCACCTGCGCCGGCTGGCCGACCTGATCGACGCCAACATCGAGCGGCTGGCCACCCTCGAGTGCCTCGACATGGCGATGCTCGAGCGCTCGCTCCGAGCCCGCGTGATCGGCCGCGGAGCCCGCAACTACCGGGCGTACGCCGACCTCGCCGCGGCCTACGAGGAGCGGGTCTGGGAGTCCAACGGCACCCGGAACCGGGTGATCCGGATGCCCAGCGGCCCGGCCGGCGTGATCACGCCCTGGAACGCGCCCTTCATGCTCTCGACCTGGAAGACGGCGCCCGGCCTGGCGGCCGGATGCACGGTGATCCTGAAGCCGGCGGAGTGGTCGCCACTCTCCTGTTCGCTGCTCGCCGACCTGGCCGACGAGGCCGGCATCCCGCCGGGCGTGTTCAACGTGGTTCAGGGGATCGGCGAAGAGGCAGGTGCAGCGCTCGTGTCGCACGAGGGCATCCGCCGGGTCTCGTTCACCGGCTCGCCCGAGACCGGCCGGCTGATCGGCCAGGCCGCCGCCCGCAACATCGTCCCCTTCACCGGCGAGCTGGGCGGCAAGGGGCCGCTGATCGTGTTCGACGACGCCGACCTCGAGGCCGCCGCCCGCAAGGCCGCGGGTCAGTACGACGACGCCGGCCAGGTGTGCCTCGCCGGCACACGACTGCTCGTCCAGGAGACGATCGCCGACCGCTTCCTCGAGTTGTTGTACGGCCTCGTCGACGCGCACGTGCTGGGCGACCCGCGCGACGACGCCACGACCGTCTCCCCACTGATCCATCCCGAGCACCTGGCCCGGGTCGAGGGGTTCGTGGAGCGCGCCCGCCGGGCCGGCGACCAGATCGTCCGCGGCGGGCGGCGGGCCGGCATCGGCGGCGACATCGGCCTGTGGTACGAGCCGACCCTGATCCTGCCCCGCAGCAACGACGCGGAGGTGGTGCAGAAGGAGGTGTTCGGGCCGGTGCTGACATTCCAGGCCTTCTCCGACGAGGACGCGGCGGTCGAGCTGGCCAACTCCACGCCATACGGGCTGTCCGCGATCGTCTACACCGGCAGCGAGGCCCGGGCGCAGCGGGTCGGCCGGGCCGTCCGCGCCGGCACCGTGTGGGTCAACACCTTCCTGGTGCGCGACCTGACCGCGCCGTTCGGCGGCGTCGGCATCAGCGGCATCGGCCGAGAGGGCGGCGACTACGCGCTCGACTTCTACTCCGACCTGAAGACGCTGCAGATCCTCGACGGGAGCACCGGATGAGCACCAGCATGACGCTTGACGACGTCTATCTCGACAACGAGGCCTTCGCCGAGCGCGTCCCCCACGAAACCTTCGCCCTACTCCGCCGCCAGTCGCCGGTGCACTGGTACGACTGGGAGCATGGCAAGGGCTTCTGGGCGATCACCCGCTACGACGATGTGGTGGCGGTGCTGAAGGACTGGAAGACCTTCTCCTCCGAGACCGGTGCGACGGCGCTGGAGGATCTCGACCCCGACCAGATCGAGGCCCGCAAGTCGATGCTCGATACCGACCCGCCCGAGCACAGCCGGCTGCGCAGCATCGTGAACAAGGGCTTCACGCCCCGCGCGGTGGCCGCGTACGAGGACCTGCTCCGCCAGCTGACCCGCCAGATCCTCGACGAGACACTCCCCAGGAGCGAGTTCGACTTCGTCGAGGAGATTGCCAAGCAGCTGCCGATCCAGGTGCTCTGCCGGATCCTCGGCGTCCCGCTGGAGGACGACGAGCAGCTGATCGAGTGGGGCGACCGGATGATCGGCAACACCGACCCCGACCTGGGCGGCGTCCACCCGGCCAGCGCCGAGAGCGCGAAGTACCGGCTGTACCCGTTCCGCAGCCCGTCGGCGATGGAGGTGTTCAAGTACGGCCACCAGATCGCCGCCGAACGCCGCCAGGAGCCCCGCGACGATCTGGTTTCGAAGCTCGTCACCTGGGAGGACGAGGACGGCCGGCGGCTCAGCGAGCGCGAGTTCGACACCATGTTTCTGCTGCTGGTGGTGGCCGGCAACGAGACCACCCGCCAGTCGATCGCCCACGGCATGCTGGCGCTGATCGAGCATCCCGAGGCGATGGAGCGGCTGCGCGACGACCTGTCGCTGATGCCCACTGCGACCGACGAGATAATGCGCTGGGCCTCCCCCGTGCTGCACTTCCGGCGCACCGCCACGGCCGACACCGAGCTTCGCGGGGTGCCGATCCGGGAGGGCGACAAGGTCGTCACCTGGCTGATCTCGGGCAACTTCGACGAGGAGCAGTTCGCCGACCCGCTGCGGTTCGACATCCGGCGAAAACCGAACAACCACGTCACGTTCGGACGCGGTGGGCCGCACTTCTGCCTCGGCGCCCACCTGGCGAAGCTGGAGACCAGGGTCATGTTCGAGGAGCTGCTGCCCCGGCTGGGTTCGATCGAGCTGACCGGGCCGGCCCGGCGCATGCACTCCAACTTCACCAATGCCTACAAGTCGATGCCCGTCCGCGTGACACAGGCGTGAGACACTTTTCCCGACCTTCCGACCTCCGAAAGGGCGTAGATGAGCGACACCAAGCTGGCCGACCTGATCCAGCAGGGCGTGACCACAGTCCGGCTGAGCTATCCCGACCTCCACGGGATCGCCCGCGGCAAAGAGTTCCCCGCCTCCTACTTCGAGCACCTCTCCGACGACGGCGCGCCCGCGTGCGAGGCCATCATGACGGTCGACCTCAAGCACAACGTGGTCGCCGGCTTCGAGCACGGCTTCCAGGACATCAACGCCCGCGTCGACCCCTCGACGCTGCGCCGCATCCCCTGGGATCCCGAGGTGGCATGGGCGCTGGCCGACCTCGAGCGGATGGACGGCACGCCCTACGGCGTCGACTCCCGCGGCGTGCTCAAGAAGGCGGTCACGGGCTACACCGAGCGGGGGCTGACGCCGATCCTCGGCCCGGAGCTCGAGTTCTACCTCTGCGAGGCCGATCCCAGCGCGCCCAACGGATACCGCCGCTACGTCAACAACGACAGCCACGTGTATACGGTGGGCAGCGTCGCTGACCCGCGCGGCGTGCTGCGCGAGATGCTGCATGCCTGCGCCGACCTGGGACTCCTGGCCTATGCCGCCAACCACGAGTTCGGCCGTTCGCAGTACGAGATCAACCTGCGCCACTCGGACGCCCTGGACGCGGCCGACCGAGCGTTCCTGTTCAAGACCACCGTCAAGGAGATCGCCGCCCAGCACGGGCTGCTGGCGACGTTCATCGGCAAGCCGTGGAACGACGACGAGGGCTCGGGGTTCCACCTGCACCTCTCCCTGGGCGACGAGTCGGGCGCGAACCTGCTGAACGGCGACCGGGCCGAGGGCCTGTCACCGCTGGCCCATCACTTCCTGGCCGGACTGCTCGAGCACGGCCCGGCGCTGATGGCGTTCTTCAACCCCACCACCAACGCCTATCGCCGGATCCACGAGGAGGCGCTGGTGCCCACCCTGGTCAGCTGGGGCCACGACAACCGGCTGTGCCTGGCCCGCGTGCCCCGCGAGCGGGGCGGCGCGACCCGGGTCGAGCTGCGGCTCGGCGACGGCGCCGCGAACCCGTACCTGGCCGCTGCGGCGGCACTGTTCGCCGGCCTCGACGGGATCGAGCGCGAGCTCGAGCCGCCGGAGCCGATCGAGGGCCTGATCTACGAGCAGCCCGCGGCCGAGGAGTGCACGCCGCTGCCCCGCTCGTTCGAGGCCGCGCTGGAGGCGCTGGATGCCGACGAGCTGATCAAGGACGCGATGGGCGCCGACCTGGTCGGTACCTTCCTGACCATCAAGGGCTACGAGCTCGACCGGGCCAAGAAGTACGTCACCGACTGGGAGTTCGCCGAGTACACCCACCACCTGTGAGCCGGGCGTGACCACCACCACCGACTTCGCCGGTTCGATCACGGTCGAGGATCTGGAGCGCGATCCGTTCCCGATCTACGCGCGGCTGCGGGACGAGTCGCCGGTCTGTCAGGTGCCGGCGGTGGGCCTGACCCTGGTCACCCGCTGGGAGGACGTCCAGCACGTGGCCACGCACCCGGAGCTGTTCACCGCGGACGTCGCCTCCTCCCCGCTGACGCGGACGCTGGGGCAGAACATGCTGACCCTGGACGGCGAGGCGCAGCGGCGGATCCGGGCCACGATCGACCCGTCACAGCGGCCGCGGGCGGTCGAGGCGTACGCGCCGGAGATCATCCGGCCGATCGCCGAGCGGCACCTGGCGGCGCTGGCCGGCCGCGCATCGGCCGAGCTGATGGCGGAATACTGCGAGCCGGTCTCGGTGCTCTCGCTGGGCGCTGTGCTCGGCCTCGGCGACGTCGACGCCGACACCCTGCGGCGGTGGTTCGGCAATCTGGCCCTGGGCGGCGCCAACTTCGAGGGCGACCCCGCCAAACAGTCGCAGGCCGACGCCGTCAGCGCCGAGATCGACGAGGCCGTCTCGCCGCTGCTCGACAGGCTGGAGCAGGAGCCGACGGACGGGGTGCTCTCGCACATGCTGCACACCGAGCCGCCGACCGGCGGCCGGCTGTCGCGGGCCGAGGTGATGGCGAACCTGAAGCTGATCCTGCTGGGCGGCATGCAGGAGCCGGGGCACGGGCTCGGCATCGCCCTGTGGGCGCTGCTCGGCCATCCGGACGCGCTGTCGGATGTGCGCAAGGATCCTGCGCTCCTGCGCGGCGCCGTCGAGGAGGCGCTTCGCTGGCACTCCCCCGTCGGCACCCAGACGCGACAGGTGACGCAGCGCACCGAGATCGCCGGCGTCACCCTCGAGGAGGGCGAGGTGATCGCCGCCGTGCTCGCATCGGCGAACCAGGACGACCGCCACTGGGACGACCCAGGGCGGTTCGACATCCACCGCAAGGGAGCCCACGCCGCGTTCGGCCTCGGCGCACACCACTGCGCCGGAGCGCCGCTGGCCCGACACGAGGTGCGGCTGCCGCTCGAACTGCTGCTGGAGCGCCTGCCGGGGCTGCGGCTCGATCCCGAGCGGCCGGTCGAGCTGTCCGGCTGGGAGTTCCGGGCGCCGCTTCACCTGCACGTCCTCTGGGATCCGGCGTGAGCGACTGGGTGACGGTCGCCTCGTCCGGCGACCTGCCCGAGGGCGAGGCGATGGAGCACGATCACAGGGGCGAGCCGGTGTGCGTCGCCCGCACCTCCGCCGGGCTGTTCGCATTCGAGGGCTGGTGCACCCACGAGGAGTGCCCGCTGTCCGAGGGCACACTGACTGACAACCAAGTCGAGTGCTACTGCCACGGCGCCGTCTTCAACATGCGAACGGGCGAGGCCCTGGTCGGCCCGGCCGTGGCGTCGATCGAGACCTACCCGGTGCGCGAGGAGGACGGGGAGATCCAGGTCGAGCTGCCAGGGTGAACAAAAGTGTCAGACACCCGTGTTCACCACCCGCGCGGGGTGAACAAAAGTGTCAGACACCTGAGTTCACCGCCGGGGAGCGGACGGCGGCGGCGATCTCGTTGGCGGCGGCGGCGAGCGGGATCGTGCGCTGGGCGCCGCCGGCCTCGCGCAGGGCGACCGTTCCCTGCTCCTGTTCGCGGTCGCCGGCGACCAGCACGAAGGGCACCCGCCTCAGCACGGCATCGCGAATGCGGGCGCCGAGCGTCTCGCCTGAGCCGCCCGGCTCGGCGCGGGCGCCGACTGACCGCAGGGCCGCGGCGGCGTCACCCGCATAGGCGAGATGGCGGTCGGAAACCGGCAAGACGACGGCCTGCACGGGCGCCAGCCATACCGGCAGGCGCCCGTCCGTGTGCTCGAGCAGGATGGCGATGAACCGCTCCAGCGACCCCAGCATCGCCCGGTGGACGATTACCGGCTGGAGCCCGCCGTCGTCCCGGTCGGCAACGGCGAGATCGAATCGCGATGCCAGCGCGAAGTCGAGCTGGATCGTGCCCAGCTGCCACGACCGGCCGAGTGAGTCGCTCAGATGGAGGTCGATCTTGGGGCCATAGAAGGCGCCCTCTCCCGCCCGCACGTCGTGCGGGATGCCGTGCCGGTGAAGGGCACGCTCGAGCGCGGCCTCGGCGGAGTCCCACAGCTGGTCGTCGCCGATCCGCTGCGCCGGACGCATCGAGAGCTCGACCCGCGGTTCGAGCCCGAACAGCCGGTGGACCCGGGCGGCCAGCTCCAAGCAGGCGTCGATCTCGGCCTCCAGCTGGCCCGGCGCGCAGAAGATGTGGGCGTCGTCGATCGAGAACGCGCAGGCGCGCAGCAGGCCATTGCGGTTGCCGCTCGACTCGTTGCGATGCACGTGGCCGATCTCGGCCAGCCGCAGCGGCAGGTCGCGGTACGAGCGGAGCAGCTCGCAGGCGACCAGGATGTGACCGGGACAGTTCATCGGCTTCAGGCCGAGCATCGGGCCCCCGCCGTTGAGCAGGTACATCTGGTCGCGGTACTTGGCCATGTGGCCGGATCGCTCCCACAGGCTGGCGTCGTAGAGCTGCGGCGTCAGCACCTCGCGGTAGCCGCGGGCGGCGTGCTCGCCCCGCCACCAGTCGAGCAGCGCGGCGCGCAGCCGCTGCCCGTCGGGAAGCCAGAAGGCCTGGCCCGGCGCCTCCTGCCGGAAGCTGAACAGGGCCAGCTCCCGGCCGATCGGGCGATGGTCTCGGTTGTCGTTCATAACGGCTCCTGACCTGGATGGGTGTACCGGAAGCCGCCGCAGGATCGTCAGACGGGGCGCGGCAGCGCCCGGATTGACAGCGCCGCGCCCTCGGAGAATCGGGAGGCGCGGCTAGCGGGTGGTGGCGGTCAGCGAGCAGGCGGCGGCCGCGTGGGCGGCGCACGGTGCTGACGACTCGACCATGGATGCAATCATACGCTAAGCGCCGGTCCACCCTTTACCGTGGGCCGGCTTCGGCACCGAGTGGCCAGGTGCACCGGTACCGCTCCCGTGCCCGGTCTCCTGGCAGCCCATTTCGCGTCTGGTGGTGGTTCAGCCACGACCTCGATCTGGAGGCCGTGTTCGATGAGCCGGTTGACGTAGGTGGAGAGCGTGCGGTGGTTCGCGCCGACCTTGCCACGGAAGCCCGTGTTGTCGGCCAGCCACCAGCCTTCCCGGTAGTACCCACCTTCAACGGGCCAGCTGCTCGGCGCGTCGTCATCCCAACCGGGAAAGCAGGGATGCAGGATCGAGAACACGAACCACCCTGAGGGCCCCAGAACGCGCGAGACCGTGGTCAGCACACCGTGGAGGTCGTCGATGTCCGACAGGCCGTAGTTGCACACGACGCCGTCGAACGTCGCCCCCGCAAGTGTCTCTGACGCGGTGACGTCCGCCCGGAGGTAGGTGATACCGAGAGGATCGTCCCTCTCGGCGGCGAGCGCCTTGCGGAGCAACCTGTCGGAGATGTCGACGCCCGTCACGTCCGCGCCGCGCCGCGCCAACTCGCGCGCGATCCGGCCCTCGCCGCATGCGATGTCCGCGAGCCGACGACCGCGCACATCGCCGGCCAGATCCAACAGAGCGACCGAGCCGACATCCGTGACGCCGTGATCCACCTTGGCGTCGTAGAACTCTGCGATCGCGTCGTATCGCGCCACAACGGCATCGTAGTGGTCACCGATCCTGTGATACCGGCGTGACACCTCGTGAAGAGGCGTGCCCCTTGTAGGGAAAGTGGCAAGCACCGTAGACTCACCGCGTGACCACGCTCCCCACCGATCAGACGCTGCTCGGCGATCCGGCGACCGGCGGCCGCGCGGCCGCCATCGCCGGGGCGATGGCGGCCGAGCTGACACGGGCGGCGGCGCGGGCACGCGACTGGGAGGACGGGCCCGGGGCCGCCGCCCAGGCCACCGCGCTGGTGCGGCGCATGCTCGAGCTGGGTGAGATCGGCCGCGACGCCCACGCCGAGGCCGTCCGCGCGCTGGCCGGCGCGGCCGATCCCAGGCTCGCGGAGTTGCTGGCGGCGGCGGCCGAAGCGCCGCTTTTGATCTGCTCCGCGGCGGCCGACACGGCGCTGCTGGCGGCCACCGTCGCCGAGCACGCCGAGGCGCCCGTGTGGGCCGACGCGGCCGCGGCGGCGGTGCTGGCGGCCGGAGCCGCGGCGATGGCGGCCCACCTGGTCTCGATCAACCTGGCGGTCGGTGAGGACGACCGCCGCGCGCTCCTGGCCAGGGACTACGAGCGCACAGCCTGGGAGGCGGCGGCCCGCGCAAGGCGGGCCGGATGATGGCGCTCGAGGCTGTCTCCACACTCGACGATGCCGCACTGGTCGAACGTTGCCGGTCGGGCGATGGTCAGGCATGGCGCGAGCTGGTGTCGCGCTATTCGCGGTACGTCTACGCCATCTGCATCCAGGCCTTCCGGCTCCCCCGCGAGGAGGCCGAGGACACCTTTCAGGACGTATTCGCCCGGGCGTACGAGCGTCTGGACGGACTGCGGGACGGCTCGGCGCTGCGGCCGTGGCTGGCGCAGCTGACGCGCCGCACCTGCATCGACCATCTGCGGGCGGCCGCGCGGGGCGGGGCCCCAGCCGAGATGCCGGACGCCGGGGAGGTCGACCGCAACCTGATGCGGATCGACGAGGCGGTGGCCGTCCACCAGGCGATGGACGAGCTGAGCGGCGACTGCCGCGAGATCCTCGACAGATTCTTCTGCCGCGACGAGAGCTACCGCGAGATCTCCGACGTGCTGGGAATCCCCGCCGGGACGATCGCCAGCCGCATCTCCCGCTGCCTGAGCAAGCTTCGCGATGCCTACCTGGGAAGATCTGAGCCGCGGGAGCCGTCATGAGTGACATGAACGGGTCTGAACATGAACGAGTCGCAGAACTGCTGTCGCTGCTCCGCCCCGCGCCCGAGTGCGCGGTGCGGGCAGCACAGGAGATGCCGCTGCTGGCGGCAACCGTCGATCAGCTCGTCGAGCGTGCCCAGGCCGACGACGCCTTCCGCCGCTCGCTGATCGCCGACCTGGAGGCCACGCTGACCGCCGAGGGACACGAGCTCAACCGCTTCACTCTCGGCCGTCTGCGCGAGCGCCTCGCCGACCTCTAGGAGGCGGCGGGAAGAAACCCGCCGCCTCCGCCGTCCAGTGGTCAGGCAACCAGGAAAGGGAGTCACCATGACCCGCAAGCAGCTTCAGAGGATCGCACGTCGCTTCACAGTCGCAGTCGCCATCGCCGCACTGGCCGTGCCCACCGTCGC
>Ga0070683_100000362_pt1 | contig 31423 bp, 31 predicted proteins | sample KBSC713LmetaG_FD_64662 | JGI IMG/M metagenome (GOLD analysis project Ga0070683, IMG submission 64662) | Corn rhizosphere microbial communities from Kellogg Biological Station, Michigan, USA - KBS C7.1-3L metaG | ecosystem: Host-associated > Plants > Roots > Rhizosphere ... | reverse complement strand
CCATCACCGCGCGCCTTGGCAATCGCTTTCTTGAGCGAGCCGCGCTGGTCCATCGCGGCGGCGGCAATCACCCCGCGCTCGTTGGCGCAGGCGTTGATGCCCTCGAACTTGCCCTTCGACATGGTGACTTTGCTCATACCTCAATCTCCCTTTGGCAGTCATTGCTTATCTCAGAATACACAGGCGCCGTTGCCGGTATTGAGTCGCACCTGAGCCATTGCTAAAGCAACGCTCTACTGCGCATGAGTACTGTAACATTTTCTGGCATGACGCCGCATCTCAATTTCGTGTCCAGTCCTGTGATACGCTATTGCTACAGGTCAATGGCGACGATAGCTCGCCGCGCAGCGTGCGGCGGGAAGGAAACGTGCAGCATATGAGTGACGAACTGATTATCCGCGACAAGCTCTATATCGCCGGCAAATGGGTACCCGCCAGCGGCGCCGAGATGGCCGACGTCATCAACTCGACCACCGAAGAGGTCATGGGCCGCGTGCCGCGCGGAACCGCCGAGGATGTCGACCGGGCGGTGGCGGCGGCAAGAGACGCCTTCGCGACATGGTCGCAGACCCCCGTGGCCGAGCGCGCCGCCTATCTGCAAAAGGTGGCCGATCTGCTCGAAGCGCGACGGGAGGCGATTGGCGAGGTGATCGCGCGTGAGGTCGGTATGCCAATCCGTCTCTCGCAGATTATTCAGGTGGGCCAGCCGCTGGCGACCTTCAGCGCGCTGCCTGGCATCCTGGCGGAGTTCCCGTTCGAGGAGCGCATCGGCAACTCGCTGGTGGTGCGCGAGCCAATCGGCGTCGTCGGCTGCATCACCCCCTGGAACTATCCGTTGCACCAGATCGCGGCGAAGGTTGCGCCCGCGATTGCCGCTGGCTGCACCGTCGTCCTCAAGCCAAGCGAGGTCGCGCCACTCAACGCCTTCATCCTGGCCGACATCTTCGACGAGATTGGGCTGCCCGGCGGCGTCTTCAATCTGGTCACGGGGCGCGGCAGTGTCGTCGGCGAGGCGCTGGCGCTCCATCCCGACGTGGATATGATCTCGTTCACCGGCTCGACCAACGCCGGACGCCGTGTCAGCGAGCTGGCCTCGCGCACGGTGAAGCCGGTAGCGCTGGAGTTGGGCGGCAAATCGGCGAATATCCTGCTCGACGACGCCGACTTCGAGACGGCGGTGCGCGACGGCGTGGGCAAGTGCTTCCTCAATTCGGGGCAGACGTGCAGCGCGCTAACGCGGATGCTGGTGCCCCGTTCGCGGCTGGCGGAGGCGGAGGAGATTGCGAAGCGCTCGGCGGAATGGTTCGTGCCCGGCGATCCTTTCACCAAGGGGACGCGCCTGGGGCCGCTGGTCTCCGCCGACCAGCAGGAAACCGTCACCAGCTACATCCGCAAGGGCGAGCAGGAGGGCGCGCGGCTGGTGACCGGTGGCGCGGAGCCGCCGGAGGGGCTGGAGAAGGGCTATTTCGTCCGCCCGACGGTCTTCTCGGATGTGACGAGCGAGATGGCGATTGCCCAGGAAGAGATCTTCGGCCCGGTGCTAGTCATCATGCCCTATGAGGACGAGGATGACGCGGTGCGTATCGCCAACGACAGCATCTATGGCCTCGCGGGCGGCGTCTGGTCAGGTGACCGCGAGCGGGCGGTGCGGGTGGCACGACGGCTACGCACCGGCCAGGTCGAGATCAATGGCGGCGCCTTCAACATGCTGGCGCCGTTCGGCGGCTACAAGCAATCGGGTCACGGGCGCGAGTTGGGCCGCTACGGCCTCGAAGAGTTCCTGACGGTCAAGTCGCTACAATTGCCGGAATAGCTGTTGCGCACCAGAATAGCTGTGGCGTGAGTGTCAAAGTGCGCGTGAGTTGCCCTTCGCGGCATGAATGCCGCGGCTAATCCTGGCCGCGCCATATCCGCGCGCCAGGTGAATCATACCGCTTGTGGTGAGGTTGTTGGCCCAGACCCTCACCCCCGACGTGGGGAGGGGCGGTGGCCAGGGGACGGCCCCGGCCCCCTCCCGGCCTTGCTCCGCTCGGCCACCCTCCCCCAGCGGACGCTGGGGGAGGGACTGATTGATTGGACGGGTATACGAGCGCCAGCGGGCGACGGATGTGGCTCTGGGAGGTCTGGTTCTTCTCCCCATGAGGGGAAGAGAGCTGCCCAACGGGTTCACCGTGGGCGTACGTCTGCAAGTCTGCAAGCCCCTCTCCCTGGAAGGGGGAGGGGGCGGTAGCCCAGTGACACCATCCCAGGCCAAACCAGTATCATATGGCTCACCCACAATTAGCCGTGGCCTGAAGGCCACAATGCGCGACACTACGCAAACGTTGCTAACCGTCAGCCAGCGCTGGCAAGAGGGCTATTTTGCCCAGCGGCCACTATCAAACATGCTATAATCGGCTCCATGCCACGTACGACACCATCAGCGGCATCGGCTTCGGCTGCCGAGAACAATCAAGCGCAACATCCCGCGCAGGCTCCGGGCGAGCATGCGGCGAATCTGCCTGCCAGCCTGCTCTCGCTGGAGCAGTTGCGCTCAGTCATCGAGAGCCTGCTGTTCGTCGCGGGGCGCCCGCTGGAGCTGAACGAGCTGCGCAAGCTGCTGCCGCTAGAGCAGGCACGGCTGCGCGAGGCGGTGGCCTCGCTGGCGGAGGAGTGCGAGCGCCAGGGGCGTGGCATTCGCGTCCAGCGGATGGGCGACGCGGTGCAGTTCGTCTCCGCGCCGGAGAACGCGCGATTCGTTGCTGCGCTGCTGGGCCTGCCGACGCAGGTGAAGCTGACCACCGCCGCGCTCGAAACCCTGGCCGTCGTCGCCTATCGCCAGCCGGTCACGCGCTCGCAGATCGAGTTCATCCGTGGCGTCAACAGCGACCGCGCGCTGGCGAGTCTGGTACAGTATGGGCTGGTGATCGACGTGGGCCGCGCCGCGACGGTTGGCCGACCGACGCTCTTTGGCACGACATCCGAGTTTCTGCAACAGTTCGGCCTCTCCAGTCTGGAGGCGCTGCCACGGCCAGATATGACCGACGCCGAGGCGGCAGTCGCCTTCCGTATGGCGGCGGCCCAGCGCATCCGCGAGGCTGTGGGCGTGGACGAAGCCGCCAAAGACAAGCCGTCCGCCAGCGAGTGAAGAAAGAGAAGCGATCTCGTGCGATTTGGCCGCCATCTCCCGAATACCCCAAAGGGGCTGCAAGAGGCCCAGAGCATCGGTTGCGACGCCATCCAGGTCTTTCTGACCAATCCCCGCGGCTGGGCGGCGCCCGCGCACAATCCGGCGCTGGTCAAGGCGTTTCGCGTGGCGGCTGAGCGCTATGGACAATCGCCGGTCGTGGTGCATGCCGCCTATCTGATCAACCTGGCGTCGCCGCGCCCCGAGTTCTTCGACAAATCGGTGACGCTGCTACGCGCCACGCTGGAACGGGCTTCGCTCTACGGCGCAGCGAGCGTTGTCTTCCACGTCGGCAGCGCCACCGGAACCGGCGAAGAAGCCGGTATGGAGCGGCTGGTGGCGGGCGTGCGCCAGGTGATGACCGGCGCGCCGGAGGATGTGCTGCTTCTGCTGGAAAACGACACAGGCGGCGGCGGCAAAGTGGGCTATCGCTTCGAGAATCTGGCGCTGGTGCTGGCGGCGCTGCCAGAGTTCGGCGCGCGGCTGGGCGTCTGCCTGGATACGGCGCATCTCTGGGCGGCGGGCTACGATATCGGCACGCCGGAGGGCGCAAACGCGGTACTCGAACAGGCCGATAGCATCATTGGGCTGGACCGCGTGCCGGTGCTCCATGTGAATGACGCGCGCGAGGCATGTGGCAGCCATCGCGATATCCACGCGCGCATCGGCGAGGGCATGATTCCAATAGAGGGGCTGACCGCTTTCCTGCGTCATCCGCGTGTCGCACATACCACCGGCATTCTGGAGACGCCGATTCCCACGCTGGCCGACGCGAACGACGCCCCCGACTGGGCCGCCGAGCGTGCGCATATGGCGCTGGCGCGCTCCGTCGCCGGGCTGGCGATGCCGGACATACCAGACGCCGAGACGCCGACTGAGGATGATGAGGAGCCTACCACTCGCGCCGGGTGAAGACGAGCGCCAGACTCACCGCGCCAGTCAGCAGGCAGACCAGCACGACGGCCAGCAGCCATAATACCGCCGCGCATGTAGTGTATGTGGTGTATGTGCCGCGCCTCCGCCAGTCCGCTGGTTGTCCATCATCGCCTGTTCTCCGATACGCTGCTCTTGCTGCTATAGGCCCAGCGTATCGCACATGAGACTGGCGAATCAATGGCGGTCGAGGAGGGCGACGAGGCGCTTCGGCGCGGTCATCCGGTAGCTTTCCTCGATCAGCTCGGCAAGCTGCTCCCAGTCGAGGGCGATGTCGAGCCACGCGCCAACCCACCCATGCTGGCCAACGTATGGCGGGACGAAGAAGACCCGCGGGCTGGTGTGGATCAGCGCGCCCTGCGCCCCTGGCGGCGCTTTGAACCAGACGGACATCCGCCCCTCCTGCGGATGACGCATGGCAAAGATTTTGCCGCGCACCTTGAAGCTGGGATTCCCAACGCCGCCCTCCTCGCTGGCCTCGGGCAGCGCCAGGCAAATCGCACGCAGCTTTTCGAGCGCGGCGTCATCATTTCCATCATCGGTTGAACGGCGATCATCCATTGCGTACCCTCGCTTTCATCGCGATATGATATACCAATATCTCCATTCAGATTTCCGTACTTGCTATCGTCCAAAATGGTGGTATACTGCCAAAATCTGCTGAATGGTACAATATCGCCAGAATGGTCTTGAGCAACACGCCCGGCAGACGCTATTGTATTCTTCGGTATCTCGGTTGCCCCGGAAAGGCGCGGTTATGTCATTATGGATGTCATTGAGTATGACATCGTGCGATGGTATGACGCGCGGTTTGCGGCGCGGAGGCCCACGGTCTGTGGGGTGGCGGTGGCGGTCAGAGTGTTCCCCGCTCTGGCTGTGGAAGGGATCTGGCTATGCGTCTGGAAGATCTTGGTGAGTTTGGCCTGATCGCCCGGCTCACCGAAAATCTGGAGACGCGGCCCGATGTGGTGCTGGGCATCGGCGATGATGCCGCGCTGCTCGACCCAGGTCCCGGTATGCTGGTGGTGGCTACCGTCGATGCGCTGGTAGAGGGACGTCACTTTCTCGCGACGATCTCGACGCCAGAGGAGATTGGACGCAAGGCATTGGCGGTGAATCTGAGCGATCTGGCGTCCATGGGCGCGGAGCCCTGCTGGGCGCTGGTATCGCTGCTGCTGCCGCCCTCGCTGGAGGTTGGCATACTTGATGGTATCTATGCCGGCCTGCGCAGCGAGGCACAACGCTATGGAGTGGCGATAGTAGGCGGCAATATCTCGGCGACGGATGGTCCCCTGGCGATTGATGTGGTGGTGCTGGGGCGCTGCCCACATGGCGCGCAGGTGACACGCGCTGGCGGCCAGCCGGGCGACCTGCTGCTGGTGACGGGTTCACTGGGAGCGGCGGCGGCGGGCTTGCTTGTGGCGCGAGATCCAAAGCGGGCGGAGGGTGCGGCACAGTCCTTGCGACAACAAGCGCATGGCGCTATGGTAACGCCAACGCCGCGCGTCGAGGCTGGCCGGGCGCTGGCATCGGGCAGGCTGGTGACGGCGATGCTCGATATCAGCGACGGGCTGGCCGCCGACCTGGGCCACCTCTGCGAGCGTAGCGAAGTGGGGGCGGAGTTGGACGCATCGCGGATTCCCATCGATCCAGCCGCTGTGGAGATTGCGCCCCGCTATGGGCGCGACCCGCTGATGCTGGCGCTCTATGGTGGCGAAGACTATCACCTGCTGTGCGCGCTTTCGCCAGATCGCCGCGACGAGGCGCTGGCCGCGCTGCGGGCGGTGGGCTGCGCGCCGGTCGTCATCGGTCGACTGACGGCGCCGGAAGCTGGGATGGCGATGCGTCATGAGGATGGCTCGATCCAGCCGCTCGCCGCGACGGGGTGGGATCATCTGAGCCAGGGACGATTGATGTAGTTATTCACAGGATAAGCGTGTCGTGTTCCACTGCATCGCGTGGGGCATGTGTGAAACAGTGTGCTCGAGCGCACGCTGTGTTGTCGCGGCGTTAACAACCGTCGGAGGGCATCATGGTACTATCGAGCCGTGGCGCCGGATTCGGATGGGGTGGTGCGTTGGATGACGATATCCATAAACTCGTAGAAATGGTGACCGAGCTCGGTATCGAGGCTGAAGACATCTTGTTTAACGCCGTCAGCGCGCTGTTGGGTGAAGGAATTCACGGCGCGCAGCAGGCGCCCAGGGCCGCTACGGAGTGCGAGGCGCGCTATCAGCAGGCACATCAGCTTGGGCTGGATCTGCTGATGGGCGGGCGCGCGTCAGCCGAGCAGGTGCGCTGGATTATGGAGCTTCAGGAGTTGGGGCTGGCTTTTCGCCGCATCGCACAGGAATCAACACGCATTGCCGCGCAGTCGCTTGACCTTCAGCTACCGGCCGAGGACGTGCTTGAGCAGGTTGGGGCCAAGATCAATTTGCTTGAGTATCTCGTCGAGCAGACGCGCATGCAGGTGCGCAACGCCATCATCTACACAACGTCTCGCGACCGCGACAACGCCCGCTCGATCCTGGAGGAGTCCACCGATCTTCAGCTTGCGTATAACGTGCTGAATGATCGGGTGCAGGTGGCAATTGGGGAGCATCCCCGCGAGTCGTTCCCGATGCAGCAGGTGCTCGGCATCGCGACGCGGCTGGAAAACATCGGCGTGCTGTGCAGTGGCGTTTCGACCGCTGTCCTCTTTGATCCCCCTTCACAGCACTAACCAGATCCACCTAGGCGGCTAAACGGCCCCTGACGATGCGCGACAAGGCGTTGTAGCTCGGCCAGTCCGGCAAGCGCCTGGTCGCGCATCGCGTCGTCGAGCGCTGATTCGGCGGCGAACTCGTCTTCGTCCAGCACCAGCGTCGCGCCGTCGGGAGTCACCCAGAGGTCCAGCAGCAGGTCGCGGCAGAAGAGTTGATCGTCATCAATATCCGCTGGCGCGGCGACGTTGCAGTACCAGCCTTTGAGCGTCCCATCGGGAGTGGTGATCTCGAAGATGTTATACCAGCGATCGGTGTAGTACCACTCGGTAAAGTGGTCGCCGATCGCGAAGATGACATAGCCAAGGTCGGTCGTGGGGCGCGTCCAGCGCGCGTCCAGCCGCACGCCATCGGCCAGCCGCTCCGCCAGCTCCGCCTCATAGGTCAGCATCGTGGCTCCGTGGGCGTCGAGCTTGTGGACCTGTATCACTCGCATGCCAGCCTTGCTCCATTCTTGTTTCTCCATCATACACCCGCATACACCCCATAGATCAGCGCGACTCAGGGGGAATAGGACTGCGCGAGCAGCCGCTGCGTCGCGACGCGCTCAGCTGGTGATGCCGAGGGGAGCGATGGAAACGTGCGATGGGCGAGATCGCTGGCGGCGAGCAGCACGCCGAAGCGGTAGAGGAGGTAGATGGGGCTGTTGGCAGCGGAATCGTTGGGCGTGATGTCGACGACACAGCCCTGCTCGGGAGTGTGCCCGTTCTGAGTATTCATGCCCAGGATGGAGATTTGAGCGTGCCCCAGATTGGCGCTCACCATCGTCGTCGCGGTCTGGCAGGTCGGCGACCATTCGCCGCCAAAGCCGTTTTGCGCGCTCACCTGCCATCTCCCCGTCCAAAGCAGGCTCAGCGTGACCTGCATCGAGCCTGACAAGCCCTCGTACAGCGGATCGCTGGCGTACATCGGCGAGCTCTCCGTCAACACCTGACCCTCAGCGGTAGTGACATGCCAGCTTCCCAGCATCGAGACGTTGATATTCCAGGTGGCATTGCCTGCCTCGCCGATGCCGGAGACATCGCAGAACGAGATGCACGACGAGCTATCCGAGGAAATTTCGGGCGTGGGCAGCAGCAGCGTTGGGATGAAGCTTGCCTGGAGCGTCGTATCCGCCACGGCCAGCGTGCCGTCATCGCGGAGATAGTGGTCGCCGGGGTAGAGCGTCACGGGCGCGCTCGGCAGGGTTAGTGTGGCCTGGACCGCCGCTACCAGCGCGTCCTGGGCATCTCGTGGCAGCCGACTGAAACGCGCGCCCAGATCGACGAAGCGCGCGCCGCCGGGATAGTTCGGCACGCCGCCAAATTGCCCGTCCTGGTTGATCGCGGGTGAGAAGAGCGGACAGGTATCGCTGAGGCGGGCCGGCATGGAGATGGTGCAGCGCAACGCCGGGAATGGCGGCTGTGTGACCGCAATGGTATGGCGGCCACGGGCGAGCCGAATCCATGAGATAGAGGTGCCCGGGCTGGCTAACGTTGATTTCTTGCCGTCTATGGTGACACTACCCCACGGCGCGGCGCGGCCAAGGTAGACGATGTCGCCTCCAGGCAGTGGCGTGGCCGAGGGAACAGGCGTCGGAAAGCGGAAGACGGTATAAAGCGCCGAGTTCGCCGCTGGGTTGGTCGCGATGACCAGCGCAACCGCCAGCACCACGACACCAGCGACGATGGAGGCACGCAGACGATTGCGGCGCTCCGGTCTGGATGGGGCAGGTGGAAGCTCCTCGCCGTCGTCATCGTCGTTGTCGGCGTTGTCATCGTTCTCATCACCGCGTCCCGGCTCGGCGGGCGCGTTGTGGGCGAGTGGATGGTGTATCGTTTCGCCGGTATCCAGATTGGTGACTTCTAACTCGAAATCGTCATCCATCGGCGGGTGTCTTTCCTGTGGCCACGGTGTTCGGTGGCTCTCAGGTAAGTATAGGTGCGCGGCGTCAGGGGCGTCAATTCACCGCGGGGTGAGGCTAGCAGGGGAGGAAAACGCGGAGGCGCCGGACGCGCAAGTTCGAGAAGCAGAAAGATACTTACCAACAAGTATCCCCTAAAAGGTGGAGATGGCGGGAATCGAACCCGTGTATGTATGCTTCCCCGATGAGGGCGCGCCCAGCGCCGACAAAAGCGCCGCATATGCGAGTTTGAGAAGCTGATTTCATAATCAGGCGCTCTACCCCTGAGCTACGCCCCAATGGGACGGCGGGACTCGAACCCGCGACCTCTTGATCCCAAGTGAATGTATGCTTCCCCGGTGAGGACACACGCGGCGCTACCAGGTCTACCAGATCATGCCCCGCACAAGTTTCGGTCGCTCATGTGAGATCCCTTTGTAGGGAACTGGTTAATAGCCAGTTTGGGGGTTTCAAGCCCAGTTTGTACGCAACCGTTGTGAGGATACGGGGCATGCCACGATGGATGAACCATGCGAAATGATAGCTGGTGAAATGAGTCGTCCGCGCAAGTTTGCGAAGCAGTTACTGCCGTGCTCTGCTATTGAGCTACACCCCGAAGCGGTCGGGGCGACGGGATTTGCACCCGCAACTGTAGGTTGTACGCTTCCCTCGTGGGGGCGCAGACGACTCCACCGATCAGGCAGTCTAGCACATAGCGCACGCCTGCGCAAGAGCAGTTTTGTGTGACGAGCAAGGCCGGGCGCGCGAGTTCGCGAAGCAGTGAATTCAGGATTCTGGCGTCTTAGGCCTCTTGACCACACCCCTGACGGGGAGACGGGATTCGAACCCGCGTTTCCAGATTGGAAGTTTGAATGTAGGCTACGCTGGTGAGGACGCGCCCGGCCAGATTGCTATCGTGCTATCGATGCCACAAGCCATGTCCCGCACAAGTTTCGGTCGCGAAGAGAATCCCTTGCGGGAGACTGGTTCTCAAGACCAGTGGGTTTGAAGCCCGTGTGTATGCAACCGTTGTGAGGATACGGGACATGCCAGCAAAGAGTCATCCGCGCAAGTTCGCGAGGCTGAATGTGTTGTTCTACCATTGAACTATTCGCCCGCGTGGTGGGCGAAGCGGGAATCGAACCCGCGCATGTATGCATCCCAGGTGAGGGCGCAGACAACTCTAACAGTCGGGCAGTCTAGCACATGCTGCGCGCATGTGCAAGGGCACGACTTTTCCCACCGGATGAAATTGCCCTTGACATTCGCCTGCTATGGTGTATTAGCTGATGCAGCCGGAGGGCGATGGACGCGCTCTGGCATCGCGGCGAGACGCGCCAGCACCCATTGGATGACAAAGGAAACCGACCGTGGAACAGATGACGATAGCCAAATCCATCATCTGGCGACAACCAGTGCTAGAGCTCGGACAGGATTACCTGTGCCCGCTCAATAACCTGGCTGTCGGTCTGCCACATCCCACGGGAGGATAGGCGCGCGTGCGCGGAGTTCGGACGTGGGGGCAGCCGCTCTCACGTCCATTTTGTTTTTCCGCGTCGTCTCGCGGAAGGAGGAGGAATCGTATGGCTGAGCCAATCCAGCGCATCGAGCCGACCGAGCCGATGCTGCACGTCCGCTTCGAGGGCGTGAGCCGCCAGATGCCGCTGAGCGCGCTCCATCTCGCGCCGGATGCCAGCGAGGCCGAGGTGGTGGCCGCCCTGGCGAGCTACTTCGACGTGGCGGTTGGCCGCTTCGCGCCGTACGTGGTCGAGCACCACGAGAACGGCAACATCACCGTCCGCCCGGAGGCCGTCTTCGGGTGATGAAGTTCTGGCGAGCCCGCGCAGGCGGGCTTTGCCGCCGAAGGCGCTTAGGCGCGGCTTTAGCCGCCAGCGGTTCATGCCGCGAACCGTGCCCATATGTACATTTCCAGGAAGGGAGGGAAGCTTTATGACCGAGCGTGATCTGCGGCTGGACCTGCTCAACACACTGTTGACGACGCCGCACCGCAACCTGACCGCACTCTATCCCCTGCACCAGGAAATTCTGACGCAGGATCCGCGCTTCTACGTGCGGCTGGCCGCGTGGTACGCCGACCACGGCGAGGTGCGCGACCACCAGGAGATGTTCGTGATCTGCCTCTGTCTCTCGCAGGCGGAGGGCCATCGCGATGTCGGCCTGGCGCTGCTGCGTCGCCTGCCGCCGTACCAGCTTGCGCGTGTGGTGGACTTCATCAAGGGCCACCAGGTGAAGCGGCGCGTACCCGTGGCGCATGCGACGGCCACAGCGGCAAGTGAGCCTGAGACGGTTGCCGCAACGTCTGCCACCGGAGCAACGGGTCGGCGCGGTCGTAGGGCATCCCACAAGCCTGCCGTGCCGATGGAGACGAAGATCGAGCAGGTTGGCCTCTTTGTCAACGTCCCGCGTTCGATGCGGACCGAGGTCGAGCGCTACCTGCGCGAGCGCGAGGCGCATGCCGAGCGGTTCGACCAGGCGGTGCTGCATGCCCGCGCGGCCATCAAGCGGCTCTACGCCGGGCTGCATATCCGTCCCACCGGGCGGGCGCAGGCGGTGCTCTTCAGTGAGCAGCCGCCGGAGGGCAGCGTGTTTGCCGCGATGCGCGTCATCCGCCAGGCCGAGACGCCCGCCGAGCAGGCGCGCGCGCTGGTCGAGCATCACATCCCGTATCGGGTGGCGACCTCGCTCGTCAAGCAGATGTCGCCGACGGTGCTAGCCGCGCTGGTCGAGGTGATGACCCCGCAGGAGGTCATCAACAACATCGGCTCGCTCAAGGCGCGTGGCGCATTCGACAACGAGGACGTCAAGGCGCTGATCGAGGCCAAGCTGGAGGCGGCCAAGAGCGACAAGCGCGTCTCCGCCTACAAGGCGAAGGTCGCGGTCGAGGCGGCCAACGTCTCTGGCGAGCTGGCCGAGCAACTTGACGCCATCACCGAGGCGCAGGTGAAGGCCAAGGGGCGCATCACCCGCTCGACGGCGATGTTGCTGGACAAGTCTGGCTCCATGCACGTCGCCATCGAGGTGGGGCGTCAGCTGGGCGCGATGATCTCGTCCATCATCGAGGCCGAGTTCTTCGCCTACGCCTTCGACACCATCGCCTACCCCATCGAGGCCAGCGGCGCGTCGCTGGTGGAGTGGGAGAAGGCGCTGACGGGCATCACTGCGGGCGGTGGCACGTCGTGCGGCGTGGCCATCGAGACGATGCGGCGCAAGGGGCAGCGGGTCGAGCAGATCATCCTTGTCACCGATGAGGGTGAGAACCAGGCGCCGCTCTTCGCCAACGCCTACAAGGACTACAGCGAGGAGACGAACACCCGGCCCGATGTGATTCTGGTGAAGGTGGGGCATGCCTCCAATGTCCTGGAGCGCGCCTGCACGGGCCTGGGCATCGCGCCGAGCGTCTTCACGTTCAGCGGCGACTACTACGCGCTGCCGAACCTGATCCCGCTGCTCCAGCGGCCGTCGATGGTGGATATGCTGATGGAGATTCTGGAGTACCCGCTGCCGACGCGAAAGGCATCCTGAGATGAGTATCGATGACATCCTCAACCGGCTGGAGGCCGCTGAGAACGACTTCCTCCAGCGCGAGGTGCTGGCGCCGGTGCTGCCGGGGCGGGGTGTCATCGTGCGCATCGCGGGCATCGTCTGCACGCTACGGGTGACGGGCAAACGCTTCACCGGCTGGGGCGTCCTGCGGCCGGAGACGCTCAAGACAGCGAAGCTCATCCGCCCGGCGACGCTGGCGGAGACAGCCGCCTACCTCAAGCTTTTCCCGGCGTTGCGGCTGATCGCCGTCGCGCGCGAGGGACATCAGTGGTACGCGCTGCCCGCCAGCCAGGGCGAGAAGGGCATCCAGCTCAACGGCCCCGTCCCGGTCTTGCTGGCCGAGGCGGGCATCCAGCCGTTCGAGACGGTGTTCGCCCGCTTCGACGGCCACTTCTTCTGGTACGAGCGGCGCGACAACCGGCGCAATCCGGCGCTGGCGGCCTATCTGCGCGAGGCGCTCGACGCTGGAACAGCGACCGAAGACCTGCGCAGGTCGGGGCTATCCGCCGAGGAGCGCGCGGCCTACGGTTGGGCGCGGACGCTCGTGGCCGAGGCTGAGCGCGCGGGCATCGTCGGGCGGCTGGCGAGCGCGCTGGCGCATGCAGGTGGTCGCCTGATCGCCTTCACCGAGCGCGATGATAGCTACACGGTCGCCTATCTGGTTGGCGACGAGCGCAGTGTCAGCACGGTGCGCAAGAGCGACCTTTCGGTGCTGACGGCGGGCATCTGCCTCTCCGGCCAGGACGCACGCTTCGACCTCACCAGCATGGTCAGCGTGATGCGCGAGGCATCGGGCCAGCCCATCCCCCGCTACGGCGACGAGCTAGCGGAGGATGGTGGTGATGGGGACGACGACAGATAATCGGCGGATTGTTCCGCACCGACACAGATCCGTCCCCATCTGTCCCCGTGCAACCAGCCGCCATGCGTGCTACGCTACCAGGAGAGACTATCGACGTGATGTTGTCCGTATCTGTGTGGCGATGATGCTGTTTGGGGAGATGACGGATATTTTGTGTTACACCCCATGTGAGTGCACCGCTTTATCATTGACTGTCATGAAAGCAGGTGTTCCAATATTCTGTGAATCGCGTTCGCTGCCTGCCATTGAGGGATATCCGCTTCCATCGAAAGGATGACATCCTATGGCATCGGAATTGCAGCCCGCGCCGGTCGCGTCGCCCACCCGCCAGCGTATCGCCGCATGGATCGCGGTGGCGCTCGCGCTCATCGTGCCGCTGACCGTGGCCGCCAATGCGTTCGCAACGCTGGCGCGCATCCCCGGCGCTGGAAGTGATGTCATCGTTGGGTCGCTCTATACCGTCTTCATCTGTTTCGAGTGGCCGCTGCCAATCTTCGCCACCTTCCTGGCGGGCCTGGTGCTCAGGGACGCGAAAGGCCATAGCACGGTAGCCTGGGCCGCCGTTGCGCTCTCAATGCTCACGGTTGCTGGCGTGATTACCGCGCTTATCATCATCGCCAACAGCCGGTAGCGCGACACGTGTACACTGGGAGGCATGAGTCTTCTCTTCCTCAAGGCGCTGCTGACGCCCTCGCTGATTGGGCTGGTGAGCGTGGCGGGTCGGCGGTGGGGGCCAGCGGTAAGTGGGCTGCTCGTCGGGCTGCCGCTGACCTCCGGCCCGGTGCTGCTGATCATCGCGCTGCAGAACGGCACAGCCTTCGCGGCGGATACGGCGCGCGGCATCATTTTCGGCACCATCTCGGTGGCCATCTTCTGCCTGACCTATGCCTGGGCGGCGCTCCGCTGGCGCTGGCCCGGCGCGCTGCTCGCAAGCTGGCTCGCCTTTCTCGCGGCGACGGCGTTGCTTCAGCTGGCTATCCTGCCACTGGCGCTGGCGTTCGCGCTATGCGTCGTCGTGGCGGCTGTAGCGCTGGCGCTCTACCCGCGCGTCCCGGCCACAGAGGCGGTCGTCGTGACGCCGCCGCTGTGGGATATTCCCGCGCGGATGGCCGTCGCTACGGTCTTTGTGCTGCTGCTGACGGGTCTCGCGCCCCAGCTTGGCCCGCATCTCACCGGGCTGCTGGCGCCGTTCCCGATCTTTGGCACGGTGCTCGCCACCTTCACCCATGCACAGGCAGGCACAGCGGCGGCGCTCCGGCTGTTGCGCGGGCTGCTGGTGGGACTGCTCTCGTTCGCGTCGTTCTTTCTGGTCGCGGGGACGTTGATCGTCCCGGCAGGGATCCTGGCTGCCTTTGTCGCAGCCATTATCGCGACGGTCGCCGTTCAGGGCGCGTCGCAGTGGGTATTCGCCCGGTGGAGGGAGCCTCGCTATGCCTGATAGATTGGATAGACCCGACCCGCAGAGTCCGCTGATCCATGAGGCGCTCTATCGCGGCGACGAGGCGCTGGCGCTACTGGCCGCCGTGCGCATCGTGCTCTGTGGTGCGGGTGCGCTTGGCTCGCACCTGGCCGAGCACCTGCTGCGCCAGGGCGTCCGCCTGTTGACGGTGATCGACTTCGACCGCGTCGAGCAGCACAACCTCGGCACGCAGAGCTATGAGGTGGGCGACATCGGCGCGTTCAAGGTGGATGCGTTGCGTGCCCGCTGCTACCGCGCGACCGGCGTCGAGATCGCGGTGGTGGGCCAGCCGCTGACCGAGCGCAACGCCGCGAAACTGCTGCGCACCGCCGACCTCGTGCTCGATACCTTCGATACCTCGGCCTCGCGCCGCCTCGTCACCGAGAGCTGCGCCACGCTCGGACGTCCCTGTCTGCACCTTGGCATGAATACCGACTACGGCGAGGCCCACTGGAACGAGGGCTATCGCGTCCCCGCCGATGTCCTCGCGCCGGATGTCTGCGCCTATCCGCTGGCGCGCAATCTGGTGCTGCTGGTAGTGGCGCTCGGCGCGGAGGTGGCGCTCCGCTTCCTGCTGGCGGGCCTGCGCGAGAACTACTCGATCACGCTGCGCGACCTGACGATCAACCGCGAAGGATAGCAGATGCCGTTCACTGGTGATACGCTGTGGGTGAATCCAATCGCGAGAGGAGCTTTATGATGATAACAGAGCGATTGCAGCAGGTAATAGACGAGGTGGCGAAGCTGTCACCCGAGGAGCAGGACCGCGTGGCCGCCGCCATGCAGGTGATACTGGGACAGCCAGCGCCACAATTGTCGCCCGAATGGCGTGCCGCCGTTGAGCGAGCCATGCGGGAGCAGGCAGAGACATTAGAGTATTTGCAGGACAAATAGGTAACGAGCGCCACTTCCTCTCATCCGCGACGAATCACATATTCCTCTATACACGTAGCCTCTTGACAGATCCACTTGCCAGCTGTACACTTGCCTATATCTAAAACTCTTAGATATATCAGAAAGCGTAATACAATCATGCGCGAGATGAAAAAGGGCTCGCTCGGCCTGCTCATCCTCCATCTGCTGCACGAGCGGCCCAGCTACGGCTACGAGCTTACCGAACGATTGCGCGAACGCAGCCAGGGCGATCTCACCTTCGAGGATGCCGCCGTCTACCCACTGCTCCATGCCTTCGAGCGCGACCAGTTGATTGAGGGTGCGTGGGAGACGGACAACGCAGGCTCCGAGACACGCAAGGGGGCCAGACGCCGCTACTACCACCTGACGCCGCGCGGGGTCGAGGCGCTACGAGCGGCATTCCAGGACTGGGCCACGTTCTCCAGCGCTGTTGGCCGTGTGCTCGGAACTGAGAAGTTGACGGGAGGGAGCGCCCAATGACATCTCGCGACATGACTGATACCTCACCGATTGACACCTATCTCGCGGTGCTCGAAAATCGGCTCACCGTCGAGCCAGTGGAGCGCGCAACGATCCTCGAAGAAATACGCGGCCACCTGGAAGAAACTACAGCCGCCGAAGTGGCTCGCGGTTCCACAGCCGCCGAGGCGGAGTCGCGCGCGGTGGCGACATTCGGCGACGTATCGTCTACCGCTCGCTCGATCAACTCCGCGCTGCCCATATACTGGGATTGGCGGCGGATGGTATGGGGCACCGTCCTGGGCGCGCTGGCAATCTGGATCATCTGGACACTCGCCACTTTCCCATTCGTCGTTCCAATGGCCACTGAGCATCAGCTTGACGTATCCACATCGCCCGCCTCCCTGCTCTTCACCGCGTCACCGCTGGGGTTTGGCCTGTTCTACACGCTGCGGAATGGCCCATGGGTGGCGCTGCTGATTCTGGTGCTCTTCGGCGCTATCGCCTTCGCGCTGGGGAGCCGCGCCAGTAGCGGGTGGCGCGCTGGACTCGCGTTCGGTCTGGGCGTCGTAGTAGGCATGCCCTTTCTGCCGCTGTCGCTTGTGCTGGCGCCTCCACCCGTCGGATCTCTGTCTCTCCTGCCCATCATCGTCATCATCTGGCTGCTGACGCCATATGCTATCTTCGCCGCCCAGCTTGGGGCTCGTGTCGCCCGCAACCGGGATAGGCAGCGTATGCGGGTTGCCGCCATTGCAACGCCTCGGCGGCGTAGTGTGTCACGTTTTGCGTTTGCGAGCCTCGTTGTACTCGTCGCGCTGCTTGGCGTCAGCGGCTGGTCGTTCCTGCGCGCCGCCACGATGAAACCTTCGCCTACCATACCAGTCTCACAACAGCTTGCCAGTGCGCAACAGCGGCTATCCTTTTCTATCCGCCAGCCTGGCTACCTGCCCGCTGGAACAACGCTCAATGGTGTCACGGTAGACGAGGCGTGGTGTGGCAGCTGCTCCGTCAGCCTGAACTATCACATCTCCAATGGCTCCTATATCATGCTGTATGAAATTCCGCACAATTCCTCTGAGCCAGCGTCCGTCGGACCCGACATGCCTCCTCCGCTTTCAAGCTCGCCCGACGCGCCCGATGCATACTCAAGTGTCACAGCAGTCAGCTACCATCCGGTGTGGTGGCTTGGAGGCGAAGAAAAAACGGAGCAACAGCGCAGCATCTCATGGGACGATGGCATCCTGCAGTACGGCATCATCACGAACGCCCCCTTATCCGCCGATACGCTCAAACAGATAGCCCGCAGCCTCTCTCGTTGAGCGGCGCTACGCAAGAATGCCGATAAATACATCGCATTGTGATACGTATTCGCCAACTCACCCTTGACCGTCGCCCCATGCGCGGATTAGTGTCTAACCAGTTAGTTTCACCAGATGGTTAATCGATGGGGAGGCGCTCATGTCCGCGCAGGGGAGTATCAGGGAGCAGCAGCGGCGCGAACGGCTCTCCGCGCGCGAACGTCGCGTGGCGCGAGCCGACCGGCGCGAACGCGAGGCGCCGGTCGCGCGGGCGGCTATCCTCGGCGCGGCTGAAGAGATCTTTGCCCGCGATGGCTTCGATGGGGCGCGGGTGGACGCCATCGCCGAGGCGTCGGGCTATAACAAGGCGTTGATCTTCCACTACTTCGGCGACAAACTGGGCCTCTATCGCGAAATCGTCTGCATGCAACGCGACGAATCGGAGTCCCAGCGGACAGAGATGCTACTCGCGGCGGCCGGTAATTCAGAAACGCCGATGGATGCCGAGCACGTGCGCGCGCTGATCGGAACGTTTGTGGGCTGGCATTTCGAGCACCTGGTGGCGCATCCGCACCTCCGACGGATTCTGGCATGGGAGGCGGCGGAAGGCTGGGATACACTGATCGAGGCGAAACGCGGTGGGCAGCTCTGTCCGCTCTGGGTCAAGCCTATCGCCGACTTCATCAGGCGGGCGCAGGTCGCAGGCCTCATCCGAAAGGAAGTCGATCCCTACGTGGCCATGGCGCACGTGAAAAGCATGGTACTGATCCACCTGCTCTCGTTGCCAAACTATGAGGCGATCTTTGGCGGCGTCGATTTCTCGTCGCCCCAGGCGCTGGAGCATGCGCGCGCCCAACTCATCTCATTTGCCGTCCATGCGCTGATGGATCCCGCTACCCTGGCGCGACAACAGGAAGGCACGTTGTAGCGCCATCACGTAGTGCCATCACGTAGTGCCATCAGGCGCTGAGTTGCGCTGACCTCTCTCCATGCGCTCCCCATGCGAGCGACAGCGGATGCTTCACGCCCCTTGACAATCAAGATGTATTTCGTTATAAAAAGATATATCTTATTACCTGGCGCGTACTGCGCTACAACGATGTCACTCTACGCGCGCAAGGCTGTATCGGCAGCGCAATCACCATTCGTTCGACGCAACAACGACCGTTGCACCAACCGCATCGCGGCGTGACGATTTCCGGTTCTCAAAGCGAGAACGTACGACGACAGCGCTGGAAGGCTTCGGGTCTCTGGCGGATGTGAGGGGGAAAACAGGACATGAGGCTGGACTACAAGTGGCAGGCGGCGCTGATTACGGCGCTGGGCCTGTTCATGGCGGTACTCGATAACACGATTGTGAGTGTGGCGCTGCCTCAGATGGCGGACGCCTTCCATACCGACTTTGCCACAATCACCTGGGTTGCCACCGCCTACTTCCTGGCGCAGGCGGCCGTCATCCCGGTAACAGGCTACCTCGCCGACCGGATCGGCACCAAGACGGTCTTTTTGAGCGCGCTGGCGATCTTCACGATTGGCTCCGCTCTCTGCGCCATCGCGCCGACCCATACCGCGCTGATTGCCTTCCGTGTCTTGCAAGGTGTGGGCGGCGGCGCGCTCTTCCCGACGGCCTTCGCGATCATCTTCCGCGTCTTTCCGCCGACGGAGCGCGGCCCAGCCTCGGCGGTGATCGGCGTGCCGATTCTGCTGGCCCCTGCCTTTGGTCCGACCATCGGCGGCTATCTGACGACCACATTTGACTGGCATGCGATCTTCACCATCAACCTGCCGATTGGCGTCGTTGCCTTCACTTTGGCGGCGATCTTCCTGCGCGGGCGCGCCGCTGATCGCACGGCGATGGGCGAGGAGCCAATGGCCAGCCGACGATTCGACCTGCTCGGCCTGGTGCTGGCGATGGGCGGCTTCACGACGCTGGTCTATGGCATTACCGAGGCTGGCCCGCATGGGCTGGGCGACCGCACCGTCCAGATTTATCTCGCCGTCGGGGTGATCCTGCTGATCGCTTTCGTGCTGGTCGAGGTGCGCTCGAATGACCCGGTGATGGATATGCGGCTCTTCAAGAACTACACCTTCACCATTTCGAATGTGCTGATGTGGGCATTGGGCGCGTTCCTCTTCGGCAGTCTCTTCCTGCTGCCCTACTTCTTCGAGCAGGTGCAGGGGCTGACGCCGCTCTCGGCGGGCGAGATTCTGATCTCGCAGGGGCTTGCCGCGGCGGCGGCCACCATCGTTGCGGGCGCGCTCTATAACCGTGTCGGGCCGCGCATCATGGCCTTCCTGGGCTTCGTGCTGGTGACGGCGGGCACGTGGGGCTTTGCCCATATGGACGTGAATACGACTGGGCAGTCGCTCCAGATCTATCTGATTATGCGCGGGCTGGGTCTCGGCTTCATCAACATCCCGTTGCAAACGCTGGCGCTCTCGGTCGTGAGCAATCGGGCGATGGCGCGCGCCTCCTCGCTGGTGAACGTGACGCGGCAGGTGGCCTCGGCGCTCGGTGTGGCGATTCTGACGGCCTATCTGACGCAGAGCGCGACCACACACGGCAACGACATCGCCGCCGCCTTCCAGCAGCGCCCGCCAACGGGTGTCGCCGCCACCTGCATCAACGCCGCGGCATCACACGTGCCTCCGCTGTCGCCTCAGGCGTTGGCGCACGCGATCCAGGCCTGTGGCATCCAGCATGCGACCACGCTTGGCTTGAATGACACATTCATGTTCGTCATGATCGCCTGCGGTGCCTGTGCCATCCTGGCGCTCTTCGTCGGACGCGACCCGGCGGTGCAGGCGGCGAAGGAGGCCAAGGCCCGTGGCGAAGACGTGGCCGAGCGCGAGCAGCCGGTCTTCGCGGGCGAGTAGACCTGTAGACCTCACCTCTCCCCGAAGTGGGGAGGGTGGCCGAAGGCCGGGAGAGGTCCGTCGCCAAGGGAGAACCTCACCCCCAGCCCCTCTCCCACGAGGAGAGGGGAGCCACAGGCAGAGAACTTCTGTTGCCAACCGGCGGAATGGTCGCCCGGGCCCTCCCCTTCGAGGGGAGGGTGGCCGAAGGCCGGGAGAGGTTCTGGAGGCTATGCCTGACCGGAGACGCAGACGCAGCGATTGTGCAGCGTGATGCTGCCATCGGGGTTCGCCATGCGCGCTCCGGTCTGGGCGACCGTCTCCCAGAGGGCGGCTCGCTGATCTTCGGGTTGCTGCTCGATCACCGTCTTGACGAGCATATTGGTGGCCCGCTGAAAACGCACGAACACGTCCGCTGAAGGAAAAGTGACACTCACCGTCTGTGACTCGGTCTGTACATTATGGAATCCAGCGTCGGTCAGGCTCTGCGCCAGTTTGTTCGCATCGGCGAGGTTGAAGGGGCCGGGCGCGTCGGGCGGTGGCAGTGGCCTACCAAGCTGACCCATCACCGCAGCGCAGCTCGCGCTGATAATTGGTACCTCTTGCGGAGCCCCCCAGACGGCGGCGGCCAGATAGCCACCAGGGCGCAAGACCCGCCGGAAGCCCTCCAGCGTGGGAACGAGTGGCAGGAAGAACATCAGCCCCCAGCGCGAAAGCACCGCGTCGAAGCTCTGTGGCGGCAGGTCGAGTCTCTGTGCGTCCCCTTCGAGGAACGTGACGTTGCTCAATCCAACGGCTTTGGCGCGCTGGCGGGCCATTTCGAGCATCTGTGGCGCGTGGTCAATGCCCACTACCGAGCCTGACGGCCCAACGAAACGGGCGGCGGTCAACGCCGGATCGCCCGCGCCGGTCGCAACATCCAGCACGCGCTGTCCCGTGGCAATATGCGCCAGTGCAATCAGCCGCTCGCTGATAACCTCTCCTCCAGGGGCGGCTATCGCGGCTACGTCGCTGAAGTCGCGCGCCGTCTCGTTCCAGACCTGTTGCCGCCCTGCCTGCGTTGCGATGTCCGCCGGGTTAGCCTGTGGATTGCTCATAACTCTGCTCCTTTCGCGAGCGATTCAATATTCCGTCTGAAACCCAGTATGCCCGCGCGCCATCCGCCACACCATGAGGACCATCCACAGCTTCCCCACATCTTTCGCCGTGCATGCTGTGCTATCATGCGCTCGCACCCTCTACATCCGTTGCGGAATAGTTGTTGGGGAGCTTGGGTATCATGTCGGGAGCAACCGCATTCGGCGCGTTACTGCGGCGCTATCGCACCCTCGCCGGTCTCACTCAGGAGGGGCTGGCTGCCCGCGCCAACATCAGCACGCGCGCCGTGAGCGATCTCGAACGCGGCATCAATCGCGCCCCACGCGCCGAGACGCTGGAGCTGCTCGCCAGCGCGCTCGATATTACCTCTGAGGAACGCATCGCACTGATCGCCGCCGCGCATCCCGACCTGAAAGCGCCTCCAGCCGGTGTAAAGACACCCGCGAGCCCTTCGCGGCTGCCGCTGCCGCTGCCACCCACACCGCTGATTGGCCGCGAGGCGGATCTGCTACGCGGGTTGGGGCTGTTGCGGCAGGGAGAGATGCGCCTGCTCACAGTAACTGGGCCTGGGGGCGTCGGCAAAACGCACCTGGCGCTGGAGCTTGCCCGCCAGTGCGCGGAGCAGTTCGCGGCGGGCGCGGTCTTCGTCGATCTCTCGCCCCTCCACGATGCGGCGCTGGTTCCGGTGGCGCTGGCACAGGCGCTGGAACTGCGCGAGCCGCCAACTGGCACGCTGCTCGACGCGCTGCAAGCGGCGCTACAGGGGCAGCAACTTCTGCTCGTGATCGACAATGTGGAGCACGTCGTGGAGTGCGCGCCGATGCTGGCGGACCTGCTGGCGGTCTGCCCCAACCTCACGCTGTTGGCCACCAGCCGCGTGCCACTCCATCTGCGCGGCGAGCATGTGCTGGCGCTCGAACCGCTGACATTGGACGCCGCTGCCACGCTTTTCACCACTCGCGCCACAGCTCTCCGTGACGATCTGCCACTCGCGCCCGCGGCTGTCGCCGCTATCTGCGAGCAGGTGGATTGCCTGCCGCTGGCTATCGAGTTGTGCGCCGCCCAGCTTAGCGCGCTCACACTCACCGATCTGCGTCGGCGCCTGAACGCCGGAATGACGCTGCCGCGTACCGGGCCGCGCGATCTGCCTGTGCGCCACCAGACGCTGCGCCACACTATCGGCTGGAGCTACGACCTGTTGCCGCCCTCCGCCCAGGCGCTTTTCCGACGGTTGGCGGTCTTTGCCGGTGGGGCTACGTTGACCGCCATCGAGGCGGTCTGCGCGCCAACGGAAGATACGCCGCGCGATGTCATGCCTGATGTGATCGCGCTGGTGGATGCCAGCCTGCTGCGAGTGCGCGTTCAGGCGGATGGCGCGGCGCGCTATGAGATGCTGGCGACGATACACGACGACGCCCGCGACCGTTTGCGCACTTCTGGGGAAGAAGGAGATTATGCCCTTCGTCACGCCGCGTATTTCGCGCGTTTCGTAGGCGATGAGGCGGCGATGACGCGCGAGATACCGAATGTGCGGGCGGCATTGATCTGGGCGCGGGACATGGGAAAAAGCGCGCTGGGTATGGAGCTGCTGGCGCGCTTTGGTCGTATCTGGTATCTCAGTGGGCTACTCTCCGAGTTGCGCGGCTGGCTAGAGAATTTCCTCGCGCTTGATGACGCCAGTGGAATGTCCGCGCCGCCAGCGTTACGCGCCAATGCGCTCTATGGCGTCGCGCGGGTAGCCTATGACCGCGGCGAGACCGATAACGCGGATGCCCTGGCGAAGCGGTCGTTACAGGCGGCACGCGAGGCAGACGATGCCGAAGATATGAGCAATGCGTTCGTAATACTTGGGCAGATTGCCCAGCATAGCGGCGATCTCACACGGGCAAATGAGCTCTTTGAGGAGGGTCTTGCCTGGGCGCGCAAGAGTGACAACTCCCATGTGCTCACTGCGGCGCTGGGCTTCCTCGCTCAGAGCGCGCAGGCAGAGGGAGATACGGCCCGCGCGGTCGCTCTCCATGAGGAGGCGCTGCTGAATGCGCGCCAGATTGGCTCGCTCTGGGGCGAGGCCCTGACGGAGACGCATCTGGGGCGGCTCGCGTTCGCGCAACAGCGCTACCAGCAGGCGCGCCAGCACTACGGCAATGCGCTGGCGCTCTATCGCACCTTCGGCAGCGATGTCTACCTGGCGTGGTGTCTGGAGGCCGTCGCGGCGCTCGATGTCGCCGAAGGCAACCATATGCGCGCGGTGATAATCAGCGCCGGGACCGAGACGCTGCGCGCCAGAGGTCGCGCGCCACGTCCGCCCACCGAGCAGGAGGCGTTCGAGCATGCGCTTGCCGGATGTCGGACGGCGCTGGGCGATGAAGCCTATCAGCGCGTCTGGGCAGCGAGGTTGGCTGCCCCACGCGATGCGCTGATTCGGTTGGCGCTTGGCGAGGATGATGCGCTCATGCGATAGCATGCTTTGGCGCACAGACACACGTTCAGCCCAATGGAGGTCATAGAATCGCTATGTGTCGCAATATCAAGCCGCTGTACAATTTCGAGCCGCCAGCCACCGAGGACGAGATTCATGCCGCCTCGCTGCAATTTGTGCGCAAGATCAGCGGATTTAGCAAGCCCTCGAAGGCCAACGAGGCGGCCTTCCTCGCCGCCGTTGACGAGATCGCGGCCGTAGCCCACAAATTGCTCGATGCCCTGGAGACGAACGCGCCGCCGAAGGATCGCGCCGAAGAGGCCGACAAAGCACGCGCCCGCTCTGCCCAGCGCTTCCCTGACCGGGCTGCGCCATCTACTAGTCACGTGCACGGATAGGCGGCGCCCATGGATTCAGCAGTCTGGGCAGTGGTCATCTTCCCCGCGTTTCCACCTGCCCAGCGACAGGCCATTGACCGCATCCGCGCGGCTTATGATCCGCTTGCGCCGAAAATCGATCCGCATATCACATTGGTCTTTCCGTTCGAGGCAACCATCACGCAGGCAGACCTGCTGACGCATATGCGGCAGGCCGTTGAGTTGGTCGTTTCGTTCGAGATCGAGTTGCGCAGCGTCACTGGGCAGGAGAATGCGTGGCTCTTCCTCAACGTCAAGCGTGGCAACGACCAGATCACCGCGCTGCATGATCGCCTCTATAGCGGACCGCTCGCACCCTACTACGATCCGCGCTATACCTACGTGCCACACCTGACGGTTGGACATGTCACGCCGGGTGAGCCATTCGAGACGGCGCTACGCGACGCGGTCAGGCTTACCGACACATTCCTGGCGACCGTTCGCGAAATCACCGCCTATTGCATTTCTCCCAGTGGCGCGCGTGGTGAGCAATACCACGTGCCACTGCTTGGTGCTGGCCAAAAGGACAGTTGACCACGCCCAGCATGATTAGCTATAACAAGATATAACTTCACAACGACGTGAGATAGAGGGCTGATGGCACGGCGATGAGGCACAGAAGAATGTACGGCTCGTGCGCTCATTAGTGCAACCGCGACGACTGAACTTGTGTTACACACGGCATGGATGATGCGGCAAAACCGGGTTTTGCTTCGTCGCCCGCGAAGGAGGTGTTGGTTTGAACTGGTATCAGTGGCTCGTTTTTCTGCATGTGCTCGGCGTCTTCGGATTCCTGCTGGCGCATGGGGTCTCGGTCTTCGTCGCCTTCCGCGTGCAGCGCGAGAAAGATATCCACGCGATTCGGGCGCTGCTTGGCCTCTCGGCGAGCGCTGTAATGATGTCCACGTTCTCGCTGCTCCTGATTCTGGCTGCCGGTATCGCCGCTGGTTTCGTGGGGAACTGGTGGTCGTTTGGCTGGATCTGGGCGGCGCTCGGCGTCTTCGTGGTGGTCTGGATTCTGATGTCCGCCTTCACCGGGCCAGCCTTCCGCAAGGCGCGCATAGCGGTGGGCTTCACCGGGCCGACCACCATCGACGAGTCCGTTGTCTCCGATAAATTGCCAGAGACGCTGGCGGCGCTACGCCCGTGGCTGCCGACGCTGACTGGCGGCATTGGTTTGCTGATTCTGCTCTGGCTGATGGTGCTCAAGCCATTTTAAGAAACTGGCTGCCAGATGGGGGAGGCATACAAAGAAAGAACTGGGAGCAAGGTATACTGAGGGAGCGCGTCGCGTCATAGCGGGGCGTTCCCTGATATACTCATCAACCGTTCTAATAGGCAAACATTCCATCTGAGGAGGCCCGCACGTGAAGCTCACCTGCAAGCAGCAAGACCTTGCCCGAGGACTCTCCACCGTCAGCCATGCCGTCTCGACGCGGAGCACGCTGCCCATTCTCTCCAATATCCTGCTGGCGGCCGAGAATGGCCGCCTGCGCCTCTCTGCCACCAATCTGGAGATCGGCATTACCTGCTGGGTGCCCGCCAACATCCAGGAGGAGGGCAGCACCACCAGCCCGTCGCGGCTGTTGACCGATTTTGTCAACACGCTGCCGCCGACCGAGGTCACGCTGGCCTTGCAGGCGTCGGGGCAGAGCCTGAAGGTGAGCGACCAGCGCAGCCAGGCGACGATTCGCGGGATGGAGCCAGGCGAGTTTCCGGCAATCCCGACGGCCGACGGTGGACAGCCGCCACTGACGGTGAGCGCGGGCGAGTTGCGGGCAATGATTGCTGAGGTAGCCTTCGCCGCCGCCACCGATGACGCCCGTCCAGTCTTCACCGGCGTTCTGGCGCGGGTGCGCGACGGTCGGCTGACGTTCGCCGCCGCGGATAGCTTCCGGCTGGCGGTACGCTCGACCGCACTGGAGGAGACGGGCGGTCAGGGCGACGCGCCCATCAACGATATGCTCATCCCCGCGCGCACGCTGACGGAGCTGGCAAAGGTGATGCCGGGCGAGGGCACGGTCTATATCGTCGTGACGCCGAACCGCAATCAGGTACTCTTCCGTATCGGCGACGACCTCGAGCTGGTCTCGACGCTGATCGCCGGGCAGTTCCCCAACTACGAGGCGATTCTGCCGAAGGGGCATACCACCCGTGTCACCATGCCTACTGAGGATTTGCAGCAGGCGGCCAAACAGGCGTCTATCTTCGCGCGCGACAGCGCCAATATCGTGCGGCTGAAGGTTGCCGAGGGCGAGAATGGCGGCCTGATGCCGGGCGGGGTGACACTGGCGGCGACGGCTGAGGAGAATGGCGACACAACCACTACAAGGGAAGCCGCCGTGGATGGGCCAGGGATGGAGATCATCTTCAACGTGAAGTATCTGACGGATGTGCTGGGCGTCATCGGTACGCCAACTGTGGCGCTCGAGCTGAACACGCCACAGCAGCCCGGCGTCATCAAGCCAGGAAGCAACGAAAGCGACTACGTCTACGTCATCATGCCGATGCACAGCACCCGGTAGCGCGCGGCTCGCCTTAAGAGTTGAAGCGGGGTTTTGTCTATTCGACGAGACTCCGCTTCAATGGTATATGTGGCCCGCCATCGCAACATCGGCTCACAGGCGAAGCGACGCCTGGGGTGCGGATGAGGCAATCAGGCGAGCAACGTCGAAGGTGGCGCGCGGTCGGCTGATGGCACGCGCGCGGGCGCGCATCTGATCGAGCTGCCAACCAGGTGTGTCGAGCAGAGCAGTGAGATGATGGGTCACGCTCTCAGGCGTTGGCGCCAGCACGCCCAGGCCATTCTGGAGCACAAAGTCAATGTTGCCCTTTTCCTGCCCCGGAAGCGCTCCGGTGAGCACGATTGGCAACTCGCACGCCACAGCCTCACTGATGGCGCCCGGGCCGGCCTTCGTCACGATGACATCAGCCGCCCGCATGAGATCCGGCATATTCTGCACGAAGCCAAAGAGCGCAACACCTGTCGGCGTGTTCGTGCATCGCCGCAACTGCTCCATCTGCGCATAGAGCTGGCGATTCCGGCCAGCCACCACGACCAGTTGCGCGCGAATACGCCGACGAGTAAGCTCCTGGACTGCCTCGGCGAGGCCACAGGCGCCTTCGCCACCGCCGACGAGCAATACGACAGCGCAATCCGCATCGAGGCCGAGCGCTCTGCGACGTTCGGCAGTAGTTGCCGCGGTGCGCGCGGCGAAGGATGGGTCAACCGGCATGCCGAGCACATGGATGTGTCCGGTGGGCAGGCCGTGCGCCAGCGCGAGGTGTTTTGTGGCCAGCGTCGGCACGACACAGGCAGCCACACCGCGCGCAAACCATGCCGCGTGGGCGCTCACCAGATCGGTGACGACCGTGATGAGAGGAACACTGAGGTTCACATCGGCCATCGCTTGCAGCGTGATGTGATTGAGCAAGGGGTGGACCGAGACGATGACATCAGGTCGTATTCGCTCGATGAGGGCGCGCAGTCCCTGAAGGAGGAAGGGCTGACACAGGCGCTTCGTCGCGTCGAATCGTTTGGCTGAGTTCGTGATGTGGAAGAGTTGTCCGTAGAGGCGTGGGTTATGCCTGACCACTGGGCCGTATAGCGCGACCGATGTGCGCAGCGGAAATTGCGCGCACTCCGTGAAGGCATCGATGATATGGATTTCGACGTCAGGCACTGGCTGGCCGCTGGCGCGCGCTTGCTCATACACGATGCGCAGAGCCTTCGCGATGGCGGTGGCGGCGCTGCGATGCCCGGCCCCGGTGTCTGCGATCAAGAATAAGATCGAGGTTGGAAGCCTGCGCGCTCGCGTTGACATCACGTCATACATAGTCCGGTGCTGCTGTAGTTCATTCTGCTGTACTGTCATTTGTACCGACATTATGCGCCTTCCAGGATGCGTGCAAACGCCTGTAGGTAGCTTGGGTCGCCGTGCTGCTTGCGCAGAACCCAATACTCTGCCCCCCAAAACAGGTAGGCATAGAGTGCGCAGCCCTGTGGGGACCAGCGCATGCACGTGTTGTAGTTGGTGATGATATGGTCCGGCAGGCAGCTGAACATATGCCGCCCGGCTGGATTCGGCGGGGTTGTCACGGTCTCCCATGGCTCGGCCTGACCCTCTGTGACCATGAGCTGTTGCCCATGCGTCCTGGCCCATGCGCACAGGCGTTCGCGCCGCGCCTTATGCCAGCGACTCGTACTCCCATCCAGATAGAGCGTCTTACCTCCCAGGGTGATCAACGCCTGGCGCGGATAATAGTCAATCCCGACAATATTGGCCATCTGTTGCGCGACCGCGAGGGAATCGCCCTGATCGCGCGTCCGCCAGTGTTGCATGAGCCGCACTGGCAGCGAGGTGGGTAAAAAGCCGTTCATCACGATTGGTCGGCTCGCGTCGGCGGCCTTCAGCGCGGCCAGCTCCTCGCTCACGAAGTCTACGTCCAATCGCCAGGAGTGTTCGATGCCAAGAGGATCGACCGCCTCGTGTTCAAGTTGCCAGGCGACAATACCCGGCCTGTGCTTGTAGCGCTCCACGATGCGAGCAATGAAGTCGGTCGCGGCGGTCACCAGCGCCCGATACGCGGACGGCTTGATGCGCGTATGCTCTGGGAAGGGCTGCCTCAGCTGGTGCGCTGGCACAAAGAACTCTGGATAACTGAACACTTTCAGCGGTCCAACGCAGAGTATGATGCGCACGCCCGCTCGTTCAGCGGCGTCGATCTGCCAGTCCATCTCGTCCGTACTGAACGTTCCCGGTTCGGGCTCTATTTGATTCCAGTAGGCTCCCAGCCGAATGAGCTGCATGGGATACGCGAGCAGTGTCTGCAAAGTGGCGCGCGCATCCAGACCCAGCGCGGCGACTTGCGGCGGCCGAAAGCTGATGCCCAGCAAGGTGGCGCCGCGCGGCTCGACAGCTACATGTTGCCACACATCCGTCAGGGGCTGCTCCGATTGAGCCAGTGCGAGTTCCCCCGCCCGCAGGATGCCAGTAGCGCCAGATGAGGGCGCTCGCGTTCGCTGGGTTTTCGGTGAAGCCGCTCGTGCTGCTTGCATAGACGCCTACCTTCTCTATCGCCCAACGGAGCTAGCTTGTGTCCAGTGTCTATCGTCTGGCTCATCAGGGACTACCGCGCCTCGGCAAAGTATTCGAAAAGCGTCATCGAGACGAAGAACCAGACGGGCAGGTACCTTCTAATACCTTCTCGCAATGACGCCTGTTGGCTCTTGTAGGCATACCACGATTTGATCTTTGGAATGACGCTGGCTCCAATGAATACCCGGTGCACGGGATAAGTCCGTTGTGCAGTCGTCGCCGTGACCGGGGTGATATGGTCAGGAACTGTGGTTCCTTTCAGTACTCTCTTCGAGAGCGTCACGTACCACAGTGGGATCATGTGAAACGTGTTCATATGCAGGTCGGTGACGACTTCGGAGCAGGCCACATGGTCGGCGTGACCATAGAGACCGGTGAGGTCATAGGTGACGAGAAGCTCAGGGCGTTCCTGCTCGATCAGCTTTCCGACGAACGCCCTGAGCTCCGGCTTGCGCCTGTGCAATTCGCCGTCGCCGAAATCCTGCTGAATGTACCTGGCGACCTTCAGAATGCGCGCCACGCTCTGCGCTTCCTGCGTTCGTATCTCCTTGAGGCTGAGGCTGACAGTTGCATCGGGCGTGCCGCGTTCGCCTTGGGTCAGAATGACCAGCGTGACCGCGCATCCCCTCGCTGAGAGGCGATGCAAGAATCCAGCGCATGTCACTGCTTCATCATCGGCATGCGGGAAAATCACGAGCACACGGCGGAATGCTCTGGCATTGCGTAGTGGGGCCGAGAAATCATTGACGAGCAGAAAACCAGCCAGCCAAACGCAGGAAATGGCGATAGGCGCTAATAGAAGGATCGCCATCGTTTCTCCCTGCTTTCTTGGTGTGCTTGCCATCGAGCGCTGCGCCAAAGACACGGACCTTCGCTTTTCGCGCCGCCGCTAGAACACCCACGGAATGAAGCGCTTCGTGTGCCGCATGTATTCGAGATACGGCTGGCCGATGGCCCGGATAAGCGCCTCCTCCTCGATGCGCACCCGATACAGGTGGCCCAGGAGCACGCACACTCCCAGGGCGAGCAGGCTGGCCCAGTTTGTCATCGCCAGGCCCACCCCCAGCATGGTCAGGAATGTGCCACTGTAGGCGGGATGGCGGACAAAGTGGTATGGGCCGCGCCGCACCACCTGCTGGTTCGCGGATACGGCCACATCGCGCGTAAAATAGTGGCCCAGCGTTCTGATCGCATGCCAGCGTAGCGCAACACCCAGCAGCATCACGATAATGCCGAGCCGAAAGATTGCCACTGGCTGCCAGAGAATCGCTGCCCGCTGAAGTATCCATCCGAACGTGAGGCACAGGGCGAGCCCGGTCCATTGCAGGCCAATCAGGATGCCCATCGAGCCGCGATCCTGTACGATTGCGTCCGCTCTGGCGACCGGCGCGCGTTGCCTGAACATGCCCACCGCCTCTGGAATGAGCCAGATCAGGCAGGCGGCCAGAAACGTTGCGGCTGCCCCGGCGCTGGTGTAGATCAACGATGGCACGATAGTCCTCCTGTCTATGTCGGAATCAGCGTCGGCGTCAAAGTGGCTGGAAAACGCGATGAAACAGGTCAGATTGCAGCAGCAGGTCCGGGTCGTAGCGGCGCTTGAGCTGGAGAAAGGCATCAACCGTCGCATCTCCCATGCTCGCGCGATAGAGGGCAGGGGTGAGAAGACCATCCTTTGCGAGATAGAAGCGCCCCCCTGCCGCAATCACGAGTTCCATCAACTCCCGCACCATCTTCTGAAGCATCGGCAATGTCTGAGGAACGATCTGATAATAGGTTTCCAAAGAAAAGCCGTCGAGTTGATAGCTGAGCAGGAAGGGATCGGGGCGGTGCTCCTTGACGACGGACCACAAGGGCGGAAATCCAAGCGCCTGTGAGCGGCGCAGGATCTCTGTAAAGAGCGCTTCCGCATGGGGGCGTGGGACGAAAGCCTGTAATGACACCATGCCGCGGGGAAGTATCGCCCGGTAGCCCGCAAGCGCCGCCAGCGGAAAGAAGGCGCTCTCAAACAGGGGTCTCCGTCGCGGCTTCCCTCGAGTCCACCGCCTGCTCCATTCGTACGCCGCTCTGTTGGCCACGCGCATGCCGCTCTTCACGGCTGGCCGACAAAGCGTGCCGACAGACCGCGCCAGACTCACCATCAGCTGATCTGGTATCCGAGAGACCGGAAACCGGAGGCTAGCGCGGTCGGCGATGTCGCTGTATGAGGTGCGGGTGACGATCCCTTGGCCGAGCTGG
>Ga0070683_100000359_pt1 | contig 31527 bp, 24 predicted proteins | sample KBSC713LmetaG_FD_64662 | JGI IMG/M metagenome (GOLD analysis project Ga0070683, IMG submission 64662) | Corn rhizosphere microbial communities from Kellogg Biological Station, Michigan, USA - KBS C7.1-3L metaG | ecosystem: Host-associated > Plants > Roots > Rhizosphere ... | reverse complement strand
TGCTCGGCGCGTCGCTTCAGCCGTCGGAGTTCGGCAAGCTTGCGGTCGTCCTGTGGTGCTCGATGCTCATCGTGAAGAAGGGCGAGAGTCTCAAGCGGCTGACGAAAGGACTCGTGCCGTTTCTCGTCGTGATCGGCCTGCTCGACGTGCTTGCCGCGCTCGAGCCAGATCTGTCGATCGCGATGCTGTACACACTCCTGATGGCGCTCCTTCTATACATAGGTGGCGCGCGCCTCAGTCACTTCATCGCCCTTGGCGCCATGTGTTTGCCGTTGACGCTGACGCACATCGAGAAGTGGCGGTATGCGTTTTCTCGAATTACAGCGTTCTTACACCCGGGGAGCGCGCCCGACGCCGTGAGCTTCCAGCTTCGCCAGTCACTGATCGCCGTCGGTTCCGGCGGATGGATGGGGCGCGGATTCGGCGAGGGATTCCAGCAAGAGCACTTCGTGCCTTTTCCGTACAGTGATTTCGTCGCGAGCAATGTCGGTGAGGAGTGGGGGTTCGCCGGACTCGCGGGGATTACGTTGGCGTTCGCGTTGTACGCCCTGTTCGGCTTCCGCATCGCCCGGCAAGCGCGGACGCCGTTCCTTCAGCTCGTCGCGGTCGGGCTCACCTTCACCACAGTCCTGACGGCGTTTCTGCATATCGGTGTTGTCATCGGACTCTTGCCGACCACCGGCCTTACGCTACCCTTCGTCTCGTACGGGCGCTCGAACCTCGTCCTGACGATGCTCTTCACGGGGATCCTCGTGAACATCGGCAGCAGCAAAGAGCGCGTGATCGGCAGCTCGGCGACCGATCCGCTTTCGGCGAACTAGCCGCCGCGTGATGGTGCGATGACGCGCATCGTGTTCGCGGGCGGCGGCACAGGCGGGCATCTCTATCCGGGGATCGCGATCGCGCGTGCGCTCGTCCGAGCGCGGCCGTCGATCGAGCCATTCTTCGTCGGTGCGCAGCGCGGCATCGAGCGAGAGGTTCTTCCGAAGACGGAATTCCCGCACGTTCTGCTCGACCTGCATCCGCTTTATCGCCAGGCAGTTTGGAACAACGCGAAGACGCTCGCCGGCGCTTCGTCTGCCTGGAAGCGTATTGCGGCGCTCGCGCGCCAAGAGCGTCCGGCCGTCGTCGTCGGAACTGGCGGATACGCGGCGGGGATCATGCTCGCCTACAGCGTCGTGCACAGAATCCCGATGGTGCAGCAGGCGGGAGACAGCGTTCCTGGTCTCACGGCTCGATTGTTCAGCCGGTGGTCGCGTGAGATTTATCTAAACTTTCCCGAAGCGGCCGCGCGTCTCACTCGGCATCACGAGGGGTCGCTGATCGATACCGGCGCGCCCATCGAACCCCCGCCGGACCCGCGTCCCGATCGGCGCGCGGCGCGCGACGCGTGGAAGTTTCCACCGTCGGGCGGAAAAGTGCTTCTGGTCTACGGCGGCAGTCAGGGGTCGCTCGCGATCAACCGCGTCATGGCGGAATGGATCGAACGCGGTCTGCCGCAGGATCTGTACATCGTTTGGGGAACGGGCCGAGCGACGTACGATCAATTTGCCCACTGCGAGAGTGAGCGTGTTCGGGTTCGCGACTATCTCGCGCCCGTCGCCGACGCGTACGCCGCGACTGACCTCGCTCTGTCGCGCGCCGGCGCGATGACGACCGCCGAGCTTTTTTCCTGGGGAATCCCGGCGATTCTCGTCCCGCTTCCAAGCGCTGCCGCCGATCACCAGACGACGAATGCAGAGACCCTCGAACGAGCCGGTGCCGCGATCTGCATTCCGCAGATTCAGCTGACGGTCGAACGAATCGACGCGACGATTCGGCGTTTGCTCGAACAGCCAAAGATGCTTGCGGATCTCTCCGAGAATGCCGTCGCTCGCGCGCGTCCACACGCCGCAGAGGAAATTGCGCGGCACATTCTTGCCATCGTCGATCAAGCGCCATCAGGATGACGATGACGGCTGGTTCGCCGGACACCGACAGACTCTCTATATTCTCGCAGCCTACATGCCTCTCCTTGACTCGACTGACGCGCGCCCGATTCACTTCGTAGGTATCGCCGGCGCCGGCATGAGCGCGCTGGCAGAGTTGTTCGTGCGCCGAGGAGTCGCGATCACCGGATGCGACGCGCACCCGGAAACGGCCGCCGATCTCAAACGACTTGGCGTCGACGTCGTTCGGCACGATCCGAAGCATGTCGAGGGCGCTCGTGCGCTCGTCGTGACGTCGGCGATGCCGAAGGATCACCCTGAGCTCGCGCGTGCGCGGGAGGTTGGAGTTCCCGTGATTCGCCGCGCTGAAGCGCTCGGCGAAGTGACTGTCGGTCGTGAGCTCGTTGCCATTGCTGGAACACACGGTAAGACGACGACGACGGTCATGACGGCGACCGCAGTGGCCGCCGCAGGGCGTGATCCTACGGCACTCGTCGGTGGGCGCGTCGCTGCATGGGAAGGGAACCTTCTCGCGGGAAGCGACCGTTTGTACGTCGTGGAAGCCGACGAATACGACCGCTCCTTCCTTGCTCTAACGCCGACGGTTGCCGTCGTCACCAACATCGAAGCCGATCACCTCGACATCTACGCGGATCTCGCCGACATCAAAGGCGCGTTCTCGCAATTCGTGCGTGGCGCTCGCAACATCGTTCTCTGCGCGGACGATCAGGGCGCGAACTCGCTGGCGACTCCAAGTTCGACAGAGGTCGTTCGCTATGGCTTCGACCATCGGGACGCGCGGCTCGTCGCTCGTGATCTTGTCAGCGGTAGCGGCAAGAGCTCGTTCGACGTCGTGTTCGACGACGAGCACCTCGGACGCGTCGAGCTCAGAGTGCCCGGCCGTCACAATGTGCTAAACGCGCTCGCCGCGATCGCGAGCGGACTCGCGCTCGGCGCCGATTTCCGATCGATGGCGCGCGGCCTCTCGAATTTCGCGGGCGCAGAGCGTCGGTTCCAACGACTCGGCGACTGCCAGGGCGTTCTCGTGGTCGACGACTACGCGCACCATCCGACGGAGATTGCCGCGACACTCGCGGCGGCGCGCGCTGCATTTCCGGATCACCGAATCGTCGCCGCATTCCAGCCGCACCTGTTCTCCCGCACACGCGACTTCGCGAAGGAATTCGGGTCCGCGCTGGCCGCCGCGGATTCGGTTTTTCTTACTGAGATCTATCCCGCACGAGAGAAGCCGATCGAGGGCGTGACCTCGTCGCTCGTCGAGAACGCGCTCGCTTCGGCCGGTGGTTCGTTGACCTGGCGCGGCAAGCGTGACGATCTCGCGGACGCGCTCGACGCCAATGTTCGAACGGGCGATCTCGTGCTGACCATCGGTGCGGGCGACATCACGAAGACGGGCCCGGAGCTGCTCGAGCGGCTCGGCAAGCGATGACCGACGACGACGCAAAACGCCCGTCGAACCGTGAGTCGGCCGCCGCTGCCGACGGCCCGTCGCGGGGTTTGCGTCCCTTCAAGCTCGCACTGGCGGGTATCGGTCTTCTTTTCCTCGCGGGTTCGCCGTTTTGGTCGCCGCTTCTCATGCGACGCATGTCGTTTTTTCGGGTGCGGCGAGTCGAGATCATCGGCGCGCACTACATTGCTCCGAGTGATATTCTCGCCCGCATTCGCGTCGATACGACGGCTTCCGTCTGGGATCCCACCGCGCCGATCGCCGCTCGTGTGTTCAACCAGCCCGGAGTCAAATCCGTCGATGTGCACCGCAAGCTTCCGGGGACGCTCATCGTCGAGATCACCGAGCACGCACCGGTCGCACTCGTGTCGGGCGCTGGAGGCATGAAGGTGTATGATGCTCGTGGCGTCGCGCTTCCGGTCGATCCGGCGAGCGTTCCGGTGGACGCACCGGTGTTGATGGCGCGCGACACCACAGTGTTGCGTCTTCTCGGAGCGATGCAGCAGCAAATGCCGTCGCTGTACGCTCGCGTGAACACGGTGAGGCGCGAGGGACGGGATCAGCTCATATTGCAGCTCAAGTCCGCTCCGGTGCGCGCCATGCAGGATGTGACGCTGGAACGCCTCGCCGAGGTCGAACCTGTCGAAGCGGATCTCTCGCGGAAACAGCTTCGTGTTGCCGAGATCGATCTTCGCTTTCGTGACCAAGTAATCGCCAGACTCCAATGAATCCGGAACGCCTCGTCGCAGGACTCGACATCGGGTCGGCGAAGACAACTGCCATCATCGCCGAGGTCGAGGGCGACCTCCCCAAGCATCCGAGCATCAAGGTGCTCGGCGTTGGTCAAGCGCGAACGACCGGCATGCGCCGAGGGGTCGTCTCGGATATCGAGGAGACCACCCGGTCGATTCGAAAGGCGCTGCAGGACGCCGAGCGAATGGCGGGCTCGCAGGTGCAGGACGTCTACGCCGGGATCGCGGGGGAGCACGTTCAGGCGATGACGAGCAAGGGAATCGTCGCCGTGAGCCACGACGAGATCAACAAGTCGGACGTCGACCGGGCCAACGAGGTTGCCCGCGCGCAGGCCATTCCGCAGGACCGAGAGCTCTTGCATGCAATTCCGCAGGAATACACCGTCGATAAGAATACTGGTATTCGAGATCCCATAGGGATGAGCGGCACGCGTCTCGAGACCGAGATGTATCTCGTGACCATCGGAAGCTCGCCGGCCCTCAACCTTCGAAAGTCGGTCGAACGCGCCGGGTACAAGGTGCGAGAGCTCGTGTTGGAGCCGCTCGCCAGCGCGCTCGCCGTCCTCACGGAGGACGAGAAGGAGCTCGGCGTCGCTCTCGTGGAGATGGGCGCCGGCACGACGGATCTCGCCGTGTTCCACGAGGGCAAGATCCGACACCTCGGTACGGTCGCCTTCGGCGGCAACAACGTGACGTCGGACATCGTGCACGGGCTCGGCGTTACGCAAGCCGACGCCGAGCGGTTGAAGGAACGCCACGGGTGCGCCTATGAGCCGCTCGTCGATCCGTCAGAGGTAATACAGCTGCCGAGCACCGTAGCGCAGGGCGATCGCCAGATCCCGCGTGAACTGTTGGCACACATCATTCATCAGCGGGTCGACGAGATCTTCGATCTCGTTCAGCGAGACATTTCGTCCGCGGGCTTCGCGGGCAAGCTCAGCGCGGGCGTCGTTCTCACTGGTGGCGCCGCGGCGATGCAAGGGGCCGCGGAGCTCGCGAGCGATGTGTTCGGAACAGGTGTTCGTGTCGGTATTCCTTCGGAGAACATCGGCGGGTTGGTTGATTCAGTGGAAGCGCCACGCTTCGCGACAGTCGCCGGTCTCGCGCAGTACGGAGCCAACCGGATCGCCCTTGGAGGAGCGACGGCAGCAGGTGCGCGACGCATGCCGATGGGCGGCGGGATGGAGAAAGTTGTCGCGAAGATGAAATTCTGGCTGCAAGACTTCTTCTAGCGCGCGCATTTCTCACGCGTGAAGAGCGCGCGCGAGGACATCAAAAAACTGCTTATCGGCCGGCGCTCTGTGGATAACTTTCTCCTATGAGCGCTGTGATTTTTTCCACACTTCGTCGTCCTGAAAAACGAGTGGTGGGAACAGCCAAAAGCATTATATTGCCCGAGCGTTTTTGTCCTCGCTCGACCGCATCGCTGAACACCGCTCGCTTGTCGTAATCCCTCCCTCGCCGTTCGATCCCAACACTTCGAAGTACGGACCGTACTCAATGATCTTCGAGTTCGAAGAGAGCGCGACGCAAAACGCTCGCATGAAAGTGGTGGGTGTCGGCGGAGGCGGCGGAAATGCCGTCAACCGCATGATCGACGAGCATCTCGAGGGCGTCGAGTTCATCTCGATCAACACCGACGCACAAGCGCTGCTGACGTCGAAGTCCGACACGAAACTCCAGATCGGTAAGAAGCTCACTCGCGGTCTTGGCGCGGGAGCTCGTCCGGAGATCGGACGCCAGGCGATTGAAGAGAGCCGCGATGAAGTCGCCGGCAAGCTCGCGAACGCCGACCTCGTGTTCATCACCTGCGGTATGGGCGGCGGCACCGGAACCGGTGCGGCACCAGTCATCGCGGAGCTCGCAAAAGAAGCCGGCGCGTTGACGGTCGGCATCGTGACCCGTCCGTTCCTCTTCGAGGGCCGGAAGCGAATGCGCCAGGCGGAGCAAGGTATCGCCGACATGCGCAAGAACGTCGACACCATGATCGTCGTTCCCAACGAGCGACTGCTCGCGGTCGTCGGGAAAGGCATTCCGTTCCAAGACGCACTGAAGAAGGCGGACGAGGTTCTCCTTCACGCGACGCAGGGCATTTCGTCCTTGATCAGCGTCACGGGGCTTGTGAACGTCGACTTCGCTGACGTCCGCACCGTCATGCAGGCTGGCGGCTCAGCGCTCATGGGTACGGGAGTCGGCCGGGGTGAAAATCGCGCGATGGAAGCCGCGCAGCAGGCGATTAGCTCGCCGTTGCTCGACAACATCAGCATCTCCGGTGCGATGGGCGTTCTCGTCAACATCACCGGTGGCGCAGACCTCACGTTGGGTGAGGTGCATCAAATCAACGAGATCATTCACGACGCCGTCGGCGACGACGCAGAAATCATCTTCGGCGCCGTGCACGAGCCGGCGATGCAGGGTGAGATTCGCGTCACGGTCATTGCGACCGGTTTCGATCGGGCGATTCAGGCGGCGCCGCAGAACATCGTGCAGCAGGTTGTGCAGCCGCCGACGGTCGCGATTCCGCAGAAGGGCTCACCGGTCATTCCGTTCCCGAACCGACCAGCGCGTGTCGCGGGAAACACGGCGCGTCCTGATGCGCCGCGCGCTCCGCGTCCGTCGACTGACAAGAGTGGGCAGGATCTCAGCGACATGGAGATTCCGACCTTCATTCGGAGACAGATGGATTGAAGGCCTGGCTCCTTCGCCTAGTTCTGTATTCCGTCGTCGCGCTGGCCTTGGCCGGCGCGCTTCGCTTTACCCCCCAACTTCCCGATCCAGAGCGAAAGCCTGCCGAGCTGCTCGTTTCACAAGCGGCAGAGCCCTCGTGGAAGCTGAAGTTCGACACGCTCGGACGCGGTGAATCGCTTCGCTCGCTGCTCAAGCGCGATGGTCTGAGCGACGAGGATGCATCCCGCGCGCTCGAAGCAGCGTCTTCACTCGATCCGAGACGCATTCCCGCGGGAATGCCAGTCACGATCAAGTCAGGTGCGAACGACTCGATTCCCTCCGAGGTGACGCTCCAAGTCTCGACGGATCATCTCGTTCACCTGACTCGCTCGGGCGAGAGCTGGACGGGGAACGACGAGAAGCTTCCATGGACGACCGATACGATTGTCGTCGGTGGAACGATCTCGTCGAATCTCTACGACGCGATGAACGCGAGCGCGAAGAACGATCTCCCGGTGTCGGCGCGCCAACAGCTCGCTTGGTCGCTCGCCGACGTCTACGAGTATCGTGTCGACATGAGTCGCGATCTCCAAAGCGGAGATCAATTCAAGGTTGTCGCCGAGCGTTTGGTGACGCCGTCGGGAGCGGTGAAGATCGGCAACGTGATCGCGGCGACGTTCAAGCTTTCGGGCAACATCGTCAACGCAGTGCGATTTGCGAGCGAGTCGGTCAGCGGCCAGTACTTCGATCAAAACGGCAAATCGATGCGCGCCGCGTTCCTTCGCGCGCCGCTCGAATTCCGTCGCATCTCGAGCGTCTTCGGCGGTCGCGAACATCCGATCCTCGGCGGCTGGCGAATGCACAAGGGCACCGACTACGCTGCTGACCGCGGAACTCCAGTTCGCGCCATCGGCGACGGCGTCGTCGTTCGGGCAGGCTGGGGCGCCGGCTACGGCAATCTGCTCGAGATCCGCCACCGCAACGGCTTCGTGACGCGCTACGGCCATCTGAGCCGGTTCAACGTCCATGCGGGCGACCGTGTGTCGATCGGTCAGACCGTGGCGTATGTCGGCAGCACCGGTCTCGCGACCGGCCCGCACCTCCACTTCGAGGTCCTCGTGAACGGCCAGCAGCGCGACCCGCGGTCGGCCCTCAAGAGCACGGGCGGCGATCCGGTTCCGGACTCGGAGCGCAATGCATTTCTCGCGATGCGGGACCGCTTGCTCGCGTCGCTCGACGCGCCGATCACGGGCGTCGCAAAGCTAGGACTGCACTAGCCGTACAACCGGCGCGCTGCCTCGCGGCGCTGCCCCCGCTAGCTTAGGGGCCATATGTCGCCATGGCTGCTGGCGCTCGCCGCCGGAATCGTTGTCGCGGTCATTCAATATGGTTGGCGCGATTTGCGAATCGGTGGGAGCACTCTCCTGGCCGCGGCGCTGCGCGTTCTTGCCGTCACCCTCGTCGTTGCACTCCTGCTCGACGCGCCCGCCGCGCGTGCGAAGCCCGTCGCCACTTGGGTTGCCCTCGACGCCTCGGCCAGCATGGCGCGGGGGGACAGCACCGTGTGGCGTGCGTCGCGCGATTCGATGCGGCGCGTCGGTGCCGAGTCTGTGTTCGTCTTCGGCGACTCTGTTCGAAAGTTTGGGGACGCGGCGACTCCGACCGATCAGTCATCGTTGCTGCGACCGGTTGTCGAGCGAGCCATCGGGGCGGGCCATCCGCTCGTCGTCGTCACCGACGGTGAGCTCGATGATCCGGATGCCGCTCGCGCGTTGCCTGCTGGTTCGCGCGTGGTGCTAGTGAAGCACGCCACTCAAAGGGATCTCGCGGTCGCGACGCTCGAGGTCCCACGCGCCATTGTCAGCGGGGATACCGTCGAGATCAAAGTCGGCGTCGCCGCCGGAAGTGGCGGCGCACGCGGTGGGAGTGTCACGCTGTCGTTCGAAGGAAAGCCGGTCGCGACAGCTGCCGTTGATTCGCTGCCTGCATTCGGGGAGCGAAGCCTGTCGGTGAAAGCGCGTCTCGAAGGGACGATAGGCGCGGCGCTGCTTCGCGCGGTCGTCTCGTCGCCTGAAGACAGCGAGCATCGCAACGACACGCTCACCGTTTCCGTCGACGTCTCACGGGCCGCGAGCGCGGTGTTCGTCTCGACGTCGCCGGACTTCGATGCGCGCTACGCGCTCGCTGTTCTTCGCGGCGCACTTGGCATTCCGACGCGCGGATTTTTTCGCGTCGCTCCGGGACAATGGCGAGTCGAAGGGGCGCTGACGCCAGTCGCCGAAGCGGATGTTCGACAAGCGGTGAAAGAAGCGCCGGTGGCAATCATTCACGGAGATACCGCTGCGTTTGGACCGCCGCGCACAATCACGCTTGGTCCGCTGGCGTTGATCGTTACGACCGCGACCGAAGGCGAATGGTATCCGGCGGCTGCACCTGCGTCTCCACTCGCGCCAGCGCTCGCGGGGCTCGTGTGGGATAGTCTGCCGCCCGTCGGAATCGCCACGACGCCGCCGACCGGCGCTTGGGAAGGCGTCATCGCGCGCCGCGGTCGGGGCGACGAACGAAAGCCGATCATCGTCGGCATCGACGAGCCTCGTCGCGTCGCGATCGTCGCTGCGTCGGGACTCTGGCGCTGGCGATTTCGCGGTGGCGTCGCGTCCGACGCGTTCACCGCGTTGTGGGGAAGTATCTTTGATTGGCTGGCAGCTGAACGTGCGGATCGGCGCGCCGCCGTGCCGGACGAGCGCTTGCTTCGCGCCGGTGATCCGGTCCGATGGCGTCGTGGATCGGCCGCGGATTCGGTCGTTGCGGTGACGCTGCATTCGCGTGGTACGACGCGTGTGGATTCGGTGACGCTTCGGTTCTCGCCCGGTAGTAACGTTGTCGAAACGCCCGCGCTCGCGGCCGGCCTCTACGACATCACCACGAAAGGCGGTGCGGCGCTGCTCTCGGTCAATCCGTCGCGGGAATGGTTGCCGAGGACGCCTGATATCACCCCGGCGGGCGTGCGCGGGCTCGTGTCGGCGGACGCGGCTCCGCGCTTGCGAGGAGCAGGGTGGGCCTACGCGCTCGCGATTGTGCTGTTGTGCGCGGAATGGATTCTAAGACGTCGGCAGGGGATGCGATGATTCACGGCGAGGGTCATGCGGTTACTGCGTAAGTCGGGCGACATCCCGAAGCGATCGCTCTGGGAGCGGATCAAAGACATCGCGATGATGGACGTCGGCGTGATCTCGCGCGGCGGCGTCACACCGGGATCGCTCGAGCAGCTCGAACAGTTGTTGCTCGAAGCGGACTTCGGCGTTCCAGTCACCCTTCGCCTCGTCGAAGAGGTCGAGCGGCGTGCGGCGCGCGGTCTAGCAAAGACTCAAGACGAGTTTCAGAACGCACTCGCCGAAGGTATCACCGCGGCTCTCGAGGCTGGAAACAATAATCCGCGGCTCGCGATGTCCGCGACTGCCCCGACCGTCATTCTCGTCGTCGGAGTGAATGGCGCGGGCAAGACGACCTTCATCGGCAAGCTCGCGGCGCGATTACGCGCAGAGAAGAAGCGCGTGATGGTCGCCGCGGGGGACACCTTTCGAGCGGGCGCCATCGATCAGCTCAAGGTCTGGGCGACGCGCACCGGTGCGGAGTTCGTCGGTGCGGCGGCCGGATCCGATCCCGCCTCGGTCGCATTCGACGCAATCGATGCCGCCATCGCGCGTGGGGTCGACATCCTGATCGTCGACACCGCGGGGCGTCTCCACACGAGCGAAGGGCTGATGGATGAGCTCAAGAAAGTCGCGCGGGTCGTCACGAAGCGACTTCCCGGCGCGCCGCACGAGACGCTTCTCGTTCTCGACGGCACCATCGGCCAGAACGCGGTTCAGCAGGCGAAGCAATTCTCGGCGGCAGTTCCGGTAACGGGACTCGTCGTGACGAAGCTCGACGGCACGGCGCGCGGTGGCGTCGTCGTCGCCGTCCACGAAGCAATCGACGTTCCCGTCAAATTCCTCGGCGTCGGTGAGCAAGTGAACGACCTCGAGCCGTTCGAAGCGGCCGCCTTCGCGCGAGAGTTGCTGAGCGGCGAGTGAACCAGCGCGGGTCGACGCAAAGGCTCTTTCTCGACACGCCCGTCACGTATCTGAAGGGCGTCGGGCCGGCGAGAGCCGAGGCGCTGCGGAAGCTCGGGATCATCACGGCGGGCGATTTGTTGTTTCACGTCCCGCACCGCTACGAGGACGCAAGCACCGTCGCGCCGATCAAATCGCTCGAGCCCGGAATGCACGGTACAGTCATCGGAACTGTGATCTCGAAGGGCGTCATCCCCACGCGCAAAGGTCTGCGAATCTTTCAGGCCGTATTGCGTGACGAAACCGGGATGATAGAAGTCTCATGGCCTGGGCAGCCGTTTCTCGATCGTACGATCAGCAAGGGTGACGTTCTGCTCGTTACTGGGAATGTCCGGTTCTTCCACGGGCGACAGCTCCAACCGCGCGAGTACATCAACCTCGGCGACGACGAGAATGCAACCGCCGAGGGCCGAGTGTTGTCGGTCTACCCGGCGACGGAAGGGCTATCGTTCAAGGTCATTCGGTCGATCGTCGATGCACATCTCGACGCGCTGTTACCGCTTGTCACCGAGTATCTGCCGCGCGACGTCCTCGCGACGTCGGGGACGCCGGGGATTCGCGACGCGCTGCGAATGGTGCATCGGCCGTCGTCGATCGCCGAAGCGATGGCTGGGCGGGCTCGACTCGCGTTTGAAGAACTGTTCTTCGTGCAGTTGTTGCAGCAGCGCGCGAAGGAGCTTTCTCGCGAAAAGCGCGCGGGGATCACGTTCGTCAACAAGCGAGAGCTCACGACTAAGCTCCGCGAGAATCTCCCGTTTCAGCTCACCGGCGCACAAACCCAGGCGATTCGCGAGATCTTCGCTGACATGTGCAGTGATCGTCGCATGCAGCGTCTCTTGCAGGGCGACGTCGGAAGCGGGAAGACGATCGTCGCGGTGTTCGCCGCGCTGCTCGCGATCGAGAACGGCTATCAGGCGGCGATCATGGCGCCTACGGAGCTTCTCGCCGAGCAGCACACTCGCACGATGACGCGCTTGCTCGAGCCGCTGGGCGTGTCGCCGATTCTCTTGACCGGAAGCTTGCCGGCGCGCGACCGAAAGGTGATCGCGAATCGTCTCGCGAGCTACGAACCGGCGCTGGTCGTCGGAACGCACGCGCTGGTTCAGCAAGCGACGGAGTTTTCCAAGCTCGGATTCGCAGCGATCGACGAACAGCATCGGTTCGGCGTCGAGCAGCGAAAGGCGCTCGGCGCGAAGGGTGAGTCGCCCGACGTGCTCCTCATGTCCGCGACGCCGATTCCGCGCTCGCTCGCGCTGACGCTGTATGGTGATCTCGATCTCAGCATGCTCGACGAGCGTCCGCCGGGTCGACATCCGATCATGACCGCGCTTCGCCGAGAGTCGGGACGCGCGCGTGTGTTTCAGTTCATCGATCGCCAGATCGAGCAGGGGAGACAGGCGTACGTCGTCTATCCCGTCATCGAAGAATCGGAAAAGACGGATCTCAAGGCGGCGACGACGATGTTCGAGATGCTCGCGTCGGGGCCGTTCGCGAATCGCCGGGTCGCGCTCCTGCACGGCCGCATTCCGGCGACCGAGAAGGACGACATCATGCGCCGTTTCCGCGACCGCGAGATCGACGTGCTCGTCGCGACGACAGTCATCGAGGTTGGCATCGACGTCGCGAATGCGACGGTGATGCTCATCGAGCACCCGGAGCGTTTCGGTTTGTCGCAGCTGCACCAGCTCCGCGGCCGAGTCGGTCGCGGCGCCGACGAATCGTTCTGCATCTTGCTCGGCGACGTCAGCCCCGAGGTCGCTGATCGACTTCAGATCTTCGTAAAGACAGAGGATGGTTTCGAGATTGCTCGTGAGGACCTACGCATGCGTGGAATGGGCGATCTCTTCGGCGAGCGCCAGAGCGGAGTGCCGACCTTCCGTATCGCGGATCCTCTGCGCGATGAAGAGCTGAACGAGAACGCACGCCGCGCCGCGGGTGCGATGCTCGCCACCGATCCGGGACTCGACAAACCAGAACACGCCGGGCTGCGCCGAGTGCTGGGCGAGCGGTACGCCCGATCGTTGGAGCTGTTTCGGGTCGGGTAGTCGTTAACCTGAGGAGCGAATCGACGAGTGATCGCTGTCTAAGCGAGGCAGTTGAGCGATCTCGCGTCGCTCGGGATGATTAGTTCTTCGGCGGCTGAAGCAATCGCTTCCGAATTCGCTCGAGTTCCGCGTTGGCTTTTGCCAATTCGTCTTTCAGACGTTTGATCTCGGCATCGGATGCTGCGGTGACGGCGGGATCTGTAGCGGGCTTTGGGGGCTCTATTCGGACGCCGGGCTGCATCGTCGGCGCGTCCTTGGTTTGGGCGGTCGCCAGTGCGTTCCGATTGTCGTCGATCTGCCCGGCGATCGCGCGGAGAGCGAATGCTTCCTGCCGATGTTGCCGAGGGTACAGACCGGTGAGGTATGCGTCGAGGTAAGTGACTGCCGTTGAAATCGATGCGCGCGAGTTCTTCGGGTCCATGCTGAACAGCGCGCGCCAGTAAGCCGCTTCAAATGCCTGGGGCGACTCCGGGTAATTCGCGCTGAATCCTGCGAGGACGCTGTCCGCGGCGCCGTAGCGTCCTTCGCTGACACGCGTTTCCGCGGTCGAGAGCGCGGACGGCCAAGCGCGCTCGGGTGCCGGCCTCAGAAAGGTCGGCGGACGCACCGTAATGCACGCATTCAGCGCCGTGACGACGAACACGCCGCTGACGGTACGCGCTATCCGACGAGGCGTCATGCCGCGGCGGGAGACTGGTCTCTCTGCAACGAGCCTTTGGCCGCGTGGACCGGCAGCGTGATCGTAAAGGTCGTCCCGATTCCCGGAGTGCTGTCGCATGTGATGCTGCCTCCATGCGCATCGACGATTTGCTTAGCAATCGCAAGACCCAAGCCTGACCCGCCGGCGTGGGCGGCGCCCTGATTGTCGGCCTGGTAAAACTTGTCAAAGATGCGTGGCAATTGCTCCGGCGGAATTCCAGCGCCTGTATCGCGAACCTGCATGCGTACGCCGTCGTCGTTCGCGGCCGGCTCGAGGACGAGCGTCACCGAGCCGCCGTGCGGTGTGAACTTGAATGCGTTCGCCAAGAGGTTCCCGAGCACCTCGTTGATGCGATCGACGTCCCAGTGAACCACGTCCGGAACGCCCGGCCGCTCTTCGACGCAGAAGATGACTTCGCGCTGAATGGCGAGGACGTTGAACGCGTTCTCGAGATCCTTTCGAATCGTCGAGATGTGCGCATCACGCAGCTCGAGTCGGCCGCCGCCGGCTTCGAACCGGCTGATGTCGAGAAGCTGTTTGACGAGACGCTGAAGCGTGTTGGCCTGGACGACTAGTGTTTTGTGAATCTGTCGCTGCGGTTCGCTTAGCTCGCCGTAGACGCCTTCTTCGAGAAGTTGTAAATAGCCGATGATGACATTGATGGGTGTCTTGAGCTCGTGCGACGCGATCGACACGAACTCCGCTTTGAGCTTGTCGAGCTCATTCAATTGTGTCGTCATCGCATGAAAGCTTCGGGCCAACTCGCCGAACTCATCGCCGCGATCCTGCGGGATCGTCAACCGATAATCGAGGTCTCCGTCCGCGACGGCTCGCATCCCCGACTCGAGATCCCAAACCGGCCGGCTGATCGAGCGGGTCAGCCAAATGCCGACCGCACCGGCGATGATCAGCGCGAGAACGAGCGCGAGGATCGACGCATGTTCGGTGTTGTCGATGTTGTCGACCTGAGTATTCGCGCGGATCGCGGTGCGATCTTGCAGGCGGTGCTCGGCGACTTTGACGGTCGAATCCGCTCGATCGAGTGCCGGTACGAACTTCTTCGATGAGATCGCGTCGGCAACTGCGGTATCGCCCTCGAATGCGGCCTTGTACTCCAACTGGGCTGCGTCTGAGACCTCGGCTACCGAGCTGAGAATGCCCTGCGAATAGTCGGGCAAGTCGAGCTCTTTGAGGCTGTCGGCCAACACCGCGGCATGATTGATCTGGCGGTCCATGGCGTCGCGCGACTCTTGGTCGCGGCGGAAGAGCAGCGCGAGCTCCGAATGGCGGACGACGGACAGGCCTTCACGCAGTCGCCCCAACAGCAGGGAGGCTGTGAAGTCCTTGTCGGCAAGCTGATTCGCGTCGTCCTTCAGCGCGCGCAGCGATTGAATGCCGAGCACGAGAGGTCCGACGAGAATGATGGCAATCGTGACGAGGCCGAGGATGAGCCTCGAGCGCAGGGTCATGACGTTGTAGGAGATTGTGAGAAGGACCGACTTGTCGCCTTCTAACCGCAATGACGACGCCGCCACGACGGACCGCGGCAGGGGTACCATCACTCGGATGCGAAGTGTAGGCTTATGGCTCGCTCTGTCAGTAACTTAGCCCACGTTTTCAATGTCCGAGACGACCACCCCGCGCATCGCTGAGCTCCGTGATCACGTCGGCCAGACCGTTACTGTTCGCGGCTGGGTGACCCACGTTCGGTCCTCGGGCAAGGTCGCGTTCGCCGTCATTCGAGACGGAACGGGTGTCATGCAGGCTGTGTTCGTCAAGACGCAGCTGCCGCCCGAAGTCTGGGAGCGATTCAGGGAGCTGACGCTCGAGACGTCGGTTCACGCGACGGGCGAAGTGCGCGCAGAGCCGCGCTCGCCCGGCGGCTTCGAGATGGGGGTCAGCGGCCTGTCGATCATCGGAACGAGCCCCATCGACTATCCGATTCAGCCGAAGGAACACGGCGTCGATTTCCTTCTCGACAATCGCCACTTTTGGCTTCGAAGCTCGCGTCAGCGCGCGATCTTCGCGGTTCGAAACGAGATCGAACAGGCGATCTCAGACTTCTTTTATGAGCGTTCGTTCATTCGCCTCGATACGCCGATTTTGACGGCGGCGATCGGCGAGCGAAGCGGCCTGTTCTCGACCGAGTACTTCGACGAAGGCAGCGCCTATCTCGCGCAGACGGGCCAGCTTTACGGTGAGGCGGCCGCCGCGGCGTTCGGTCGGATCTACACCTTCGGCCCGACATTCCGCGCCGAGAAGTCGAAGACACGCCGGCATCTCACCGAGTTCTGGATGATCGAGCCCGAAGTCGCGTGGAACGACTCGGCGGACAACATGCGGCTGCAAGAAGACTTCGTCTCGTTCATCGTGCAGCGCTGTCTCGAGCGTCGTCGCGCGGAGCTCACGGAGCTCGAGCGAGACCTTGCGCCGCTCGAGCGAGTGAAGGCGCCGTTCCATCGCGTGAACTACACCGACGCCGTCGCGATTCTTCAAGGGAAGGGAAGCGAGATCAAATGGGGTGACGACCTCGGCGCCGAGGATGAGGCGCTCCTCGTCGCGGACTACGATCGCCCGGTCTTCGTGATGAACTATCCGAAGGAAGCGAAGGCGTTCTACATGAAGGAGAACCCTGAGGATCCGCGGACGGTGTTGTGCGATGACTGTCTCGCGCCTGAAGGCTACGGCGAGATCATCGGCGGGTCACAGCGCGAGGACGACTACGACAAGCTGCTGCACCGCATCAATGAGGAAGGTTTGCCGGTCGACGCATACGGCTGGTATCTCGATCTTCGCAAGTACGGGACGTTCGTGCACTCGGGCTTTGGACTCGGTCTCGAGCGAACAGTCGCGTGGGTGTGCGGACTGCCTCACATCCGCGAGGCGAGCGCGTTCCCGCGCATGATGGCGCGCCTCCGACCGTAGGACTCAGAAGCTTCGAAGCGTTACGAGAATTGGAAAGACGACGACTCCGCCGTCGAGCGCTCTCGTCGCGGACCCAATTCGGACGCCCTGCTGAGGCACCTCGGCGGTGATCGTCTTTCCGCGGGTCAGAAACCGGCAGAATTGAACGTGCCGACGGATCCGAGCTTGTAGAAATTCGAAAACTGACCGCCGCTTGCGCCAGGCGACGCGTCACGGAGTATGACCGTGAGTTCCGCGACCGAAAGTCCGCCTTGTGCGACCACGGCCGAAGATGTAGGGCGAGTCACTTCCCGGAGTGAATCGACGGTCGGAAACGCATTTCTCGGCGACGTATTCGCGAGCGGTTTTGACGACGAGCGATAGCGATCGGAAGCTCGATACCCATGACGTTGAGCGCCGGATCGATCACCGAGAACTTGTAGCGCCACGCTATTCGCCCGCCTTCACCTCGTCCCATAGTGCGTCCAGCTCGTCTAACGAAGCTTTGCCGACGATCAGCCCACGCGCGGCCGCCATCTTTTCGACGGCGCCGAACCGGTTCGCAAATTTGTCATTTGCTTTGTCGAGCGCCAGGGCCGGGTGCACTCCAGCTTTGCGACATACATTCACAACTGCGAATAAAAGATCTCCTAACTCGCCCTCGATTGCCGCATGCCGGTCGTCATAACTCGGCGGGCTGTTCGGCGCCGGCGTCGGGTGAGCCGCGATTTCCTCGCGGACTTCGCCGAGCTCCTCCTCGACCTTCGCCATGGGTCCCTCGAGGTCCGGCCAGTCGAAGCCGACGCCGGCCGCGCGGTCTTGAAGGCGAAATGCTCGATGCAGCGACGGCAGATCGACCGGCAAACCCTCGACGATGCTGTCGCGCGTCTTCGCCTTCATCTGCTCCCACGGCTTGCGTTCGCCTTCACCGTAGAGGTGCGGATGTCTTCCTTTCATCTTCGTGATGAATCCTTCCGCGACGTCGTGCATCGAGAACGCGCCGCGTTCCTCCGCGAGCACGGAATGGAAGAGAATCTGTAGAAGCAAGTCGCCGAGCTCCTCGCGCAACTTCTTGTCGTCGCCGCTGCGGATCGCGTCATCGACCTCGTATGCTTCTTCGATCAAATAGGGGCGCAGCGACTCGTGTGTCTGCGCGGCATCCCACTCGCAACGAGCTCGCAAATCGCGCATCAGCGAGAGCGCATCTTCAAGTGACGGTTTCGCTTGCATAGCCTCCTCGGGTCGGGTATACTACCCGCCCTTCGAACAACGGGTCAATGCACAGTTTGATGAGACGCGCCTGGGTCGACGTCGACCTCGGCGCGTTGCTGCGCAATGGAGCCGCGCTCGCGGCCCGAGCAGGCGTTCCATTGCTGCCCATGGTCAAAGCGGACGCTTACGGTTTAGGGGCCGAACGCATCGCGCGTGTTTTGGAGCGTCTCGACCCCTGGGGGTTCGGTGTTGCGACCGTCGGCGAGGGCGATGAGCTGCGACACGCTGGAATCGCGAGGCGGATCCTGATCTTTTCGCCAATTCTCGTCGGTGACTTCGACGCCGCTGTGCGAAACGAGCTGACGCCGACACTCGGCGACGCAGCCGCGATCAATCGCTGGCGGGAAACGCGGCGACCATGGCATCTCGCCATCGATACGGGGATGAGCCGCGCCGGCGTGCAGTGGGACGAAGTCGGTGAGTTGCATGACGCGCTGCTCGAGAACCCGCCGGAAGGAGTATTCACTCACTTCCATTCGGCGGAAAAGTCTGACGGCTCCCGTGAGCGGCAGGAAGAGCGTTTCGACGAAGCGATCTCACACATGCCGTTGCGGCCGAAGTTCATCCACGCGGAGAATAGTCCCGCCGTGGAGCATCGTGGTCCGTCGAAATGGAGCTTCGCCCGTCCGGGCATTTTTCTCTACGGCGTGAGCAGCGGCAATAGTCCTGGAATCACTCCGGAGCCTGTCGCCTCGGTGCATGCTCGGATCATCGAGCTTCGCACGATTCGTGATGGCGAGACGGTCAGCTACGGCGGCAGCTATCGGGCCGAAGGCGATCGTCGGATTGCGACGTTGGGGATCGGATACGGCGACGGATACCGGCGCGTGTTGAGCAATCGTGCCGCGGTGCTCGTCAGCGGTGAGCGCGCGCCCGTCGTTGGGAAGGTGACGATGGACATGACAATGATCGACGTGACCGAAGTCCCGTGCGCGGTGGGCGATGCCGTGACGCTGATGGGCGCACAGGGCGACGAGCGAATCGACGTCGCCGAAGTCGCCGCGATGGGCGATCTGAGTCCGTACGAAGTTCTGACGAGTCTTCGCGGCCGATTGCCGCGTCGCTACATCGGAGGTGACGAATGAGCCGTCGCGCGGCGATCATCGTTCTCGACGGTGTCGGCATTGGCGCCGCACCGGACGCCGCCGACTACGGCGACGTCGGCAGCGACACCCTCGGCAATCTCTCGCGGAAAATCGGCGCAATGGATTTGTCGAACCTGGCGCGAATCGGGCTTGGGAACATCGCAACGCTCAACGGCGTTCCTGAGACGACTCAGGCGGCGGGCGCATGGGGCTTGATGGTTCCGAAGTCGGCGGGGAAGGACAGCACGACAGGCCATTGGGAAATTGCGGGGATTCATCTGTCGCGTCCGTTCCCGACTTACCCGAACGGATTTCCGAAAGACGTCGTCGATGAATTCGCGCGACGAACCGGACGTCGAGTGATCGGCAATGTCGTCGGAAGTGGGACTGCGATCCTCAGCGAATTCGGACCCGAGCACGAGCGAACCGGAGCCTGGATTCTCTATACGTCGGCCGACTCCGTCTTTCAGATCGCCGCGCACGAAGAAGTAATTCCGCTCGACGAGCTCTATCGCGGGTGCCAGATCGCCCGGGAGATGCTCGTCGTGCCCAACGACGTGTCTCGAGTCATCGCGAGGCCGTTCGTTGGAAGTGCCGGGAGTTACGCGAGAACGAAGAATCGTCGCGACTACTCGATCCAGCCGCCATCGGAAACGCTGCTTGACGCGCTCGAGGCGGCGGGTGTTCCGCGCAGCGGCGTAGGGAAGGTCGACGATCTATTCGCCGGCCGAGGGGTTGCCTCGACCCACACCGGGTCCAACGCAGAAGGCCTCGAAGCCATTAAGATGTGGCTTCGCACAGCCTTGAATGGGTTGTTGTTCGCAAACCTTGTAGATTTTGACCAAGCCTTCGGGCACCGAAACGACGTTCCGGGGTTTTACGGTGCGCTTCGCGAATTCGACGCGGCGCTGCCGGGCCTGCTGGCTCTCTTACGTGAGGACGACCTGCTGTTCATAACCGCCGATCACGGCAACGACCCGACAACTCCGTCGACTGACCACGCTCGAGAGTGCGTTCCCCTCTTGGCGGTTGGACCGCGCGCGCGTCCCGTCGCGCTCGGCCGCCGGTCGACTTTCTCCGACCTCGGCGCGACAGTGGCCGAATGGCTCGGCGTCGGGTTCCGCGGTCAGGGAACGTCGTTCCTTTCGCAACTGGTCACCCGGTAGGATGTCGATCGACCAACGACCGGGCGACACCCCGGCCGACGATCGAGTATTGGTTGTGCTTCGCGAACGTGCATTCGCGGCGATGGAGCGCGCGTATGCGCCATACTCGAAGTTCAAGGTCGGCGCGGCTTTGCTCGCGTCCGATGGAAGTATCAGCGAAGGCTGTAACGTCGAAAACGCGGCGTATCCGGCGGGAATCTGTGCGGAACGAGTTGCGGTCTCGGCAGCGGTAGCGCGGGGTAATCGAAGCTTCGAGAAGCTGTTGATCGCCACCGAAGCCGACGAACCAACGCCACCGTGTGGGATGTGTCGGCAAGTTCTGGAGGAGTTCTCTCCTCATCTGATCGTCGTGAGCGCGACCCGCGAAGGCCGCGAGGCGCGGTGGACTCTCGACGAGCTGCTTCCTAAGGCATTCACTCCGCACTCACTGGACCGGCGATGACCCGGAGAGCTCGTTTTGCGTAAGCAAGTCCTCATCCTGCTCGGCCTGGCCCTCGGCGCGGTAACGATCGCGGCCTGCAGCGAAAAGCTCGACGCCGGCGCGTCGTGTCCGCTGCTCTGTCCGCAGCAAGCGATCTCCCTCAAGGATACGACGATCGACGCGATCCTCGTCGATACGACGGTTGTCGGTCTCCCCTCGATAGGGAGCGAGTCGTATCTGATGCTCGCGTCGCACGGCGACACGCTCGAGACGCGCGCCATCGTCCGCTTCGACACGCTTCCGCAGACCTATCAGAAGAGTCTGATCGATAGCACGATCGTGCACATCGACACGGCGATGCTGGTGACACCGATCGCCCACATCGATACGCTGAAGCGCCCGAAGGTGCCGATCACGATCGAGGCATACAACGTCGACACGACTGACGCCGACACGGTCACGGCCGTCCTCTCCTCGCTCTTCCGCCCCGATCGATTCCTCGGGTCGAAGACCTTTGCGCCAGAGTCGCTGACCGACACCCTCCAGATCCCGATCTCGACGGACTCCGTTCTGACCCGAGTGCTCGCGGGAACGCATCTTCGAGTGGGGTTCCGACTGGTGAGCAGCCAGGGATATGATCTTCGCATCGGGACTGGCGCCGTCAATCAGGCTGTCTCGCTCCGGATTCGCGCGTCGACCGATACTGCCGCGACGGCCGTCACCGTCTCGCCGCTTTCCCAGACGCCGCTGAATCAGTCATTCATCTCCGGTCCGTTGACGGATTATACGATTGTCCTGAAAGGGCAGACGACGAATCCGGCGAACGTGCTTTCGGTCGGCGGCGTTCCATCGAGGCGGACGTTCTTCAAATTCGACCTTCCGTCACGCATCGTCGATTCGACGACGATCGTTCGTGCATCGCTTCTGTTGACGCAGATACCAAATCGACGAGTCGACTCGAAAGACACGATCTATCTGTATCCGCTCGCGATTCTCGCGTCGCCGATCGTCACCGACGTCGCGACCGCTCTCGGGTTCTTATCGACGCCGGGGTCGTTCGCGGTCGACTCGCTTGCGGTGGTGCCGCGTGACAGTGGCGTGAAGTCGGTCGAGATCGTCGGTCTCGTTCGCACCTGGAAGGGACAGGCGACGACGGTCAGTCCCCGAACGCTCGGATTGGTCAGCGCGGTAGAGGGGCAGGTGCCGGCTGAAGTCAACTTCTTCTCGACGCGAGCGCCCGTTGGCTTGCGCCCGCGGCTGCGTATCACGTACGCGCCGCAAACCAACTACGGGTTGCCATGATGACGGATGTCTTGGCTCGATCGATCCGCCGCGCCGCGATCATTGCGTGCATCCCGGCGATCGCGAGCGCGCAGTCGAGTTTGAGCTCGCAAGGTTTCGGTTTCCCGACAGGGCAACTGAGCTCGCGCGCGTATGGAGCCGGCGGCGCGTTAGGTGAGATGGACCCGCTCTCGCCAATCAATCCGGCGAGTATCTCGCTATTGCCGACGCGTACGCTGTTCTTTCAGCTGGAGCCGGAATACCGAACCGTGTCGAGTCAGACGGGCACGGATCATACGACGACCGCCCGATATCCGGTCATCTTCGGTGCAATTCCGGTTAGCCAGAACTGGATCTTCAGCCTCGGCGCGTCGACGCTGCTCGATCGAACGTCTGTGACGTCGTTCCGAACGACGCAGGCGATCAGCTCGACCGAGTCCGTCGCGATGACGACCAACTACGCGATCGACGGTGCGATGAGCGACGTTCGCCTCGCGACAGCGTGGACTCCGACGAATTGGTTGCGAGTCGGAGTTGGGGCTCACGGCATTACGGGGCACAATCTCGTGACGATCACGCAGAGCTTCGATGACTCGCTGCAGTTCTCCGCGTTCACGGCTTCGCGCGTTCTCGGCTTCGGCGGAACGGCATTGTCGGGCGGCGTCGAGATCGTGACGAAGCAGTTCGTCCTCGCCGGATCCGGCCGCTACGGTGGTCCGCTGAGCCTTCACGCGGAAGACACTGTGCTCGCCTCAGGGCGTGTTCCGAATCGCTTCGGCGCGTCGGTCGCTTACGTCGGAATCGCCAATTCGACGATCGCCGTTCGGACGTCGCATGACAACTGGTCGTCGCTTGGAACGCTTGGTACGTCGCAGCTGCATCCAGTCGACGCGTGGGATTCGAGCATTGGCGCCGACATGGCCGGCCCGCGGCTTGGTGACCACCTCATGTTTCTCCGCGGTGGTTTCCGCGTGCGTACGCTGCCATTCCAGGCCGCCGGGCAGAACGTGTCCGAGAAGAGTATCACGGGCGGCCTTGGCACGGCGTTCGCGGCAAATCGGGTCGTTGCCGATCTTGCAGTGATTCACGCTTCGCGCTCCGCCAATCTTTCGGCCTCCGAGCATGCCTGGACCTTCAGCGTCGGAATCGCAGTTCGTCCGTGACCAAAGCGTGGACAACGTTCCCCAACGGGAGAACGCTCCACTAATCCTCGTTGCCGACGACGTTGCGGCCAATGTCGAGCTTTTGTTCGACCAGCTGCACGTCCTCGGCTTTCGTGCCATTGCGGCCGGAGACGGCCCGAGCGCGCTCGCGGCGTGCTTCGAGCATCGTCCGGATCTGTGCATCCTCGACGTCTCGATGCCGGCCGGCGACCTCGGGGTCGATGATCGCTCGACGGGGTTCGAGGTGTGCCGTCGGATCAAGCGCGATCCGCGCACCAAGAGCATTCCGGTCATTTTCGTCACGGCGCTGAACGATACGACCGATCGCGTGAAGGCGATCGAGGCCGGAGGCGACGACTTCCTCACGAAGCCGCACAACCGCCTCGTGCTCGGCGCACGCGTTCGGAGCTTGCTCAAGCTCAAGGCCGCGACCGATTCGCTCGAGGATACGCTGCGCAAGCTTCGCGAAGTCGAGAAGATGCGGGACGATCTGATGAAGATGATCGTGCACGATCTCAAGACGCCGCTGACGTCCGTGCTCGCGACCACCGAGATGATGATGGACGAGGACTTCGGTCCGCTGAACGATCAGCAGAAGAAGATGCTGCGCGACGCGGAGGGAAAAGCCGAGGATTTGCTCTGTCTCATCGGAGATCTGCTCGAGGTGTCGCGACTCGAGGAAGCAACGCTCACCCTCGATCTCAAGCCGATCGCGCCGGGCGTTCTATTGAACGAGATCGTCCATGAGTCGTCGATTCGGTTTCAGCAAGAAGGTGCCGTCGCGACGATCGACGTTTCCGACGACGCGCCGGTGTTCGAGGCGGACAAAGCCCTGCTCAAGCGAGTGCTCGGCAATCTGGTTCAGAATGCGCTGACCCACTCCGCCAATGCGGTGAAAATCCAGCTGAACGCGCGAAAGGACGGCGACGGCATACTGTTCACGGTCGCGGACAACGGGCCGGGCATCGCGGCCGAGTACCACGAAGTCATCTTTAGAAAGTTCGAACGTGCGAAGACGCCGAACATGCCGCGTGCGCGCAGTTCGGGACTGGGGCTCGCGTTCTGCAAGCTCGTAGTCGACGCACACGGCGGCCGGATTTGGGTCCAAAGTGCCGGCGAGGGGCGGGGAAGTGCGTTCCACTTCCGGCTTCCGCGCAAACCGGCGCACCGCGAGGTGCGAGTCACGTCGAGCGGCGCGGTTCCGGCGTGAAGGTGTTCCTGCGCACCTTCGGGTGCCGGGCGAATCACTACGACACCGAAGCGGTTCGCAATCTCATAGAGAGCAACGGACACTCGATCGTGTCCGCCGTCGACGAGGCCGACATCGCCCTCTTCAACAGCTGCGCCGTGACTTCGGACGCCGAGGCGGAACTGCGCAAGGTCGTTCGTCGCGCGGCGAAGGATCGCCCCGAGCTTCGAAGCGTCGTCATGGGATGTGCCGCGGCTCTCGACGACGAGCGTCCAATGCAACTCAGCATTCGTGGTTTGCCGAGTGTCGAGCGCGTGCTCGGTGGCGCGGATCTGACGGCGATTGCCGAGGCGCTCGACCTCTCGCACGCCGATTCAAGAATTCTCACGCGATCACAGAGCGGAACGCGGGCGCTGCTTCGCATTCAGGATGGCTGCGACGAACATTGCACCTTCTGCGCGACGACGATGGCGCGCGGCGCCAACCGCAGTCGGCCGGCGGATGACATCGTTCGCGAGGCGATCGCGCTTTCGGAACAGCATCGCGAGATCGTCATCACGGGAATTCATATCGGGACCTACGGTCGCGACATCGATTCGACGCTCGGCCATTTGATGGCGCGATTGGTTCGTGAGGTCGGAGATACTCGATTCCGTTTGACGTCGATCGAAGCGACGGAGATCGACCCGCTGCTGTCGGAGCTCATCTCGGATCCGGCGTCCGATCTCGCGCCGAACATTCACGCGCCGCTGCAGTCGGGATCGGACCGGGTGCTTCGGCGGATGGGACGGCACTGGTACACCGCCGCGAGCTACGCATCGTCGATCGATGCCCTGGCGAAATCCTGCGACGTGTTCGGTCTTGGTGCCGACATCATCACGGGGTTTCCAGGCGAAACGGATGATGACCATGCAGCGACTCTTTCGCTCGTCGAGCACCTGCCGTTCACGTATCTCCACGTCTTTCCGTTCTCGCTTCGTCCGGGAACGCCCGCGGAGCGGCTTCCGAACCGCGTCTCGCCGACCGTCGCGAACGAGCGGGCGCGTGCGCTCCGGCTTCTCGGCGATCGAAAGGCGGCGGCGTATGCAGCGAGTCGGATCGGGGGCACCGCTGACGTGATAGCGATCGGGCCGCCGCGAGACGGTGGCCGCGAAGGCCTGACCGGGGACTATCTGACGGTGCGCATCCCTAGCCTGTCCGTTGCGCGCGGCGAGCGTTTTCTCGCCCGCCTCGACGGGAGCGCGACCGCCCTCGAGGCGGCACGAGACGTTCCAGCCCACGTGGGCGTGTAGCCGAGCCTGCACTTTCGTTAGTTTTCTCGGATGGAACGTCCCACCGTTTACGTCGAGACCTACGGTTGCCAGATGAACGTGAGCGATTCCGAGCTGATGCTCGGGAAGCTCGCGGCGCATGGCTATGATGCTGTCGAATCGCCGGACGGCGCGGACGTGATCCTAGTTAATACCTGCGCCATTCGCGAGCACGCGGAGCAGCGTGTCATCGGCCGGCTCGGTGAGCTGAAGCGCAACATGAAGGCGGGGGCGATTGTCGGTGTGACGGGATGCATGGCGCAGCGCCTCGGACCCCAGCTCTTCGAGAAGGCGAAGCATGTGAGTCTCGTCATCGGCCCGGACGGCTATCGTGTCTTGCCGGAACTCATCGAAGGCGCGCGACGCGGTGAGCGTTCGATTGCGACGACGTTCGACCTCGAGGAGCATTACGAGGATTTCGCGCCGCGACGGTTCGACAAAGTGAAGGCGTGGATCCCCGTTCAGCGCGGCTGCGATTATCGCTGTACCTACTGTATTGTGCCGACGACGCGCGGTCCGGAACGCAGTCGTCGGTTGCAAGACGTGGTGCGCGAAGCCGAGGCAGTTGTCGCCGAGGGAATGTCGGAAGTCGTTTTGCTTGGGCAGACCGTGAACTCGTACAACGACGGCGAGCACGATTTCGCCGATTTGCTTCGTGCAGTCGGAAAGGTTGATGGAGTTCGCCGAATTCGATTTACGAGCCCGCATCCGAACGACTTCACGCCGCGCGTAATCGAGGCGATGGCCGAAGTCGACGCGGTGTGCGAGCATGTGCATCTGCCGATGCAGTCCGGATCGACGCGCATCTTGAAGCGAATGCTGCGTCGCTACTCGCGCGAGACCTATGTCGAATGCGTCGGCGCGTTGCGGACCGCGATTCCAGGATTGAGCGTCACCACGGATATCATCGTCGGATTCCCCGGCGAGACCGACGAAGACTTCGAGGAAACGCTCGGCACTGTCCGAGAAATCGGCTTCGCTGACGGCTTCACCTTCAAATTTTCGCCGCGAGACGGAACGCCCGCGACGCGCATGCCGGCCGAGCTCACGGTGCCGGACGAAGTCGCGAGCGAGCGCCTTGCGACGCTCGTCGCGACGATGCGCGGCATGTCGCGCGAGGCGAACATGAAGCAGCTCGGCCGGCGCGCCGAGGTGTTGGTGGAGAAGGAAGCGCGCCGTGGCGGCGAGTTGGTGCAGACGCGCACGCGTGACTTCCGCACGGTGCTGATTCCCGGCGACGAGAGCATGCTCGGTCAGTATTTCAACGTCGAGCTCACGGGCACGACCGGGTCGACGTTCACGGGCCAGATCATTCGCGATCGAAAGCCGCTTCCGGTCGCGGTCTAGCCCGGTTCTCTGTTCGCTTGGCTCGCATCGGCATGACGAGGATGCAGCACGAAATGAAACGATGATGGCACTCCGCCGCGGCGCGCCAACTTCGCGACCATGCCGCTCGTCTCCTATGCGCTCGGTGTCTATCTCGCGGGCCTGTACGCGGGCTTTGCCGACAATTTCTTGTTCGTCGCAATCGCCGTCGCCGCATCGGCGGCGATTGGTTCACAACGCGGACGGGTCGTCGGGTTTGCATTCGCGGCGCTAACCGCGGCCGGTGTGGTCGCGGCACGTGAGACCAATAGAGCGGAAGAAACCTGTGCTCGTGACGGCGTTCGGCGGCAACCGCTGGTCGTCGTCGTCGAAGATTCTGTGTCGTCCGGCACGTATCTACGCGGACGACTCGTCGACTGCAACGCGAGCGTCGGCATTGCGGTGGAAAGTGGGAGTGCGGAACCTGGCAGCGTCGTCGCTGTCCGCGGCGAGCTCACGCCGACGACGCGCGGCGTCATGGTCCAGGGCGCATCCGTCTCACTGCGAAGTTCGCCGAGCGCTCTTCGAAGGATGCGATCCAGCGCGGGGCGGGCGATTGACGCGGTCTTTCGCGACGACGCGGCCCTCGTTCGCGCGTTGCTGATTGCGGATCGCGCGGATCTCTCTCGCGACATTCAAGATCGATTTGCCGCCGCCGGTCTCGCCCACATCCTGTCGATCTCCGGGATGCACATCGGCATCATCGCCGTGGCGCTCAGGCTATGCCTCGAACTACTTGGGATTGCGCGACGACGCGCGGACATCGCGAGCGTGCTCGTCGTCGTGTTCTACGTGGCGCTGATTGGCGCGCCGCCGCCCGCGGTTCGCTCGGCGGCGATGCTCGTGGCTCTGTTCGCGAGTCGCGCCGCACAACGACCGACGTCGAAGTGGGCGATCCTGACGCTCGGAGCCGTGCAGCCTGTGTTCGATCCGCGCATCGCCCTCGACATCGGATATCAACTCACCGTGATTGGCGTCGCCGCGATCATCGCCGCCGACGAGATGATCAATCGGGTCGGTGTCAAACGACTCCCACACCTCGCCGGCGCGACGCTCGCCTCGATACTCGGCGCAACGGTGGCGACGTTGGCATCCGCCCCGATTGTCGCCTGGGTCTTCGGCCGGGTTAGTGTCGCCGCTCCGATCACGAATCTCGCAGCTGGACCGTTGATCGCGCTCGCCCAGCCGATGTTGTTCTGCGGAATGGTGCTCGCACCGATTCAACCGCTGGCGACGTTGTTCGCTGATGCCGCACATCCGCTCCTATTCGGACTCGATCGCGTTGCCGCCGTCGGCGCCGCAATTCCGGGAGGTTCTGTGCAAGTCGCACCGACGGCGTTCGCGGCGCTGATCGCTGGGGTGATGTCGTTTGCTGTAGTCGTCGCGTGCGCGTCGCGCGAGTGGCGACAACCGGCAGCGATCGCCGCCGGCGCAGCAGCGATCCTCGTCTGGATTCCGCTCACTCCGAAAGCAGGCGGCCTCACGGAATTACACATGATCGACGTCGGTCAAGGCGACGCGGTTGCCCTGCGCACGCCGCACGATCACTGGGTCTTGTTTGACGCCGGAGGTGCGTGGCGAGGCGGCGATGCCGGCAAGTCGACAGTGATTCCGTACATTGGACGGCACGGCGGCGTACTCGACATGTTCGTGCTCTCTCATCCGCACACCGACCACGTTGGCGGCGCGGCGAATGTGCTGCGCGCGCTGCACCCTGCGACCTACGTCGACGCCGGCTTTCCAGGATCGGCGTCATCGTATCGCGAGTCACTCGACGCCGCGCGACTGGGTCATGTCCGGTGGATGCGCGCGCATCCCGGTGACAGCATCTCAATCGACGGCGTGACGATCACCTTTCTCGCTCCCGACTCGACCTGGACGGCGTCGCTCAATGATCCGAATCTGGCCAGCGTCGTGTCGCTCGTGAGAGTCGGAGGCATTCGCATGCTTCTAGTGGGCGACGCGGAGCGTCCAGAAGAAGAGTGGCTGCTCGCCCACGAAGCGTCGCAGCTGAACGCGGACGTTCTCAAGGTTGGCCATCACGGAAGTAAGACGAGCAGCAGCGACGCGTTTCTGAACGCCGTGAACCCACGACTGGCGCTGGTGTCGGTCGGCGCCGGCAATACATATCACTTGCCGACACCCGCTATCATGCAATCGCTCGCCGCGCACGGGGCGCAGGTGTTGCGTACCGATCGCGTCGGCACGATCGTCGCACGGACCGACGGCCATCACTTGTGGGTCGACGCAGCTGGAGACACATGGGAATTGCCACCGCGGCGCGCTCCGTCGCCCACGCCCTAGTCGGGAAACAAATTGCGCTCCCACAGGAGCTGATTGCGCGTTATCCAGAGTTGGCGCACGCGAAGTGGCGGCGAGGCGGGCTACCTGTTCGAGTCGGCGGTTGGTGTTTGGGTCAAAAGACGGTGTCGGCCATTACACTGTGGCACATCATTTGGCTGGCGCCGAACGTGCCGTTCGCGGAAGAGTTACTCTTGCACGAGCTTCGACACGTCGACCAGTTTGGGTCGAACGCCGCATTCCCGTTGTTGTACCTGTGGGAGTCGCTGACACGCGGCTATAATCGGAATCGCTTCGAGGTCGACGCGCGCGCATACGCAGCGGCGCGCGTACGGCGCCTTTAGGGCATCAACCAAGGATGGCCAGCGTGGTCAAACACACTGCAACGTCTGTCGTTACCATCGAGCGGTTCATCATCGAGGAAGAGCGCAATCACCCGGAAGCGACGGGTGAGCTGTCAGGCATTCTGTACGACCTGGCGCTCGCGGCGAAGATGATCGCCAACAAGGTGCGCAGCGCGGGCCTCGCGGACATCCTCGGCGCCACGGACAATGAGAACGTTCAGGGCGAGACGCAGCAAAAGCTCGACGTCCTGTCGAACGAGATCATCGTCAAGGCGATGGACCACGGCGGTCGCCTTTGCGCGATGGCGTCGGAAGAAGAGCCGGGAATCATCCAAATCCCCGAGCAGTTCAAGTGCGGGAAATACTGCCTGCTTTTTGATCCACTCGACGGTTCGTCGAACATCGATGTGAACGTGCCGGTTGGGACGATCTTCTCCGTCGTTCGGAAGATCACGCGCGGACGCCAAGGGGAGCTCGAGGACATGCTGCAGCCCGGCCGTCGGCAGGTCGCGGCCGGCTACGTCATCTACGGTTCGAGTACGATGCTCGTGTACACGACGGGGCAGGGAGCCCACGGCTTCACGCTCGATCCGTCGATTGGCGAATTCTTGCTTTCGCATCCCAACATTCGAATCCCCAATGCCGGCCGATATCTCTCGGTCAACGACTCGTACGAGCAGCTTTGGGACGAGGGTGCGCGTTCGGTAATGCGGCACTACAAGGGCCTCGAAGGCGATGGCAAAGCGCTCAGCACGCGCTACGTCGGCTCACTGGTCGCCGACTTCCATCGCAACCTCCTTGGTGGAGGGATCTTCGCCTATCCGGCGAACAAGAAAAGCCCGAAGGGAAAGCTGCGTCTCCTCTACGAGGCGAATCCGCTCGCGTTCATCGTCGAGCAGGCAGGCGGCGCCGCGACCGACGGTACCCAGCGAGTGCTCGATGTCCAACCGACGGAACTCCATCAGCGCGTTCCGCTTTTCATCGGCAGCAAGAACGAGGTCGAGCTGGCCGGGCGCATCATGAACGCACAAGCCCCCGCTCTCGCGGGGGCTTGACGTCGTTCGTTCGAGTTTACTAAAACAACTACGGAACGAGCGCGCTCGTCTTCGGCTGCCCGCCGAGTGTGTAGCGCGTGATCCAGTCGTACTCGCGACGCATCTTGTCGAGCTGGTGGTAGTACTCCGCGAGGCCATGGCCTTCACGAGGGTAAAACACCAGCTCCACTGTTTTGCCGCGATCCTTGAGCCCGCGATAGTACTCCATCGACTGTCCGATCGGGACTCGCTCGTCGCTGCCGCCCTGCTGAATGAGCAGCGGCGTCGTCACGTTGTCGACGAAGGTGATCGCTGAACGCTGCCGATAGAATTCGAGCGTCTTCGCCGTCGGAATCCCGCTGAAGAAGGTGCCGATGTAGCCCGGGATGTCGGTCGTGCCGTACATGCTCTGAAGATCCGAGAGACCTGCGCCCATTCGCGCAGCCTTGAAGCGGCTCGTCTGGCTGACGACCCACGCGGTCATGTAGCCGCCATAGCTCCAGCCCTCGAACGCGAGCTTCGTCGAATCGGCTAGGCCGCGACGAACGAGCTCGTCGACGCCCGACATGATGTCGCGATAGTCCCCGCCGCCCCAGTCCATGATGTTCGCGCGTGTGAACTTCTCGCCGTACCCAGTGCTGCCGCGCGGATTTGGATAGAGCGTCGCCCACCCTTGTCCCGCCCAGACCTGGCCCGGCGAACCCCAGCCCGCCTTGAACCCCGCGTTCGACGCGCCCGTCGGTCCGCCGTGGGCTTCGACGAGCAGCGGATACTTCTGCCCCGTCTGATACCCGACCGGCTTCACGAGAATCCCTTCCACCGGCGTTCCGTCCTTGCTCTTCCACGTCACGATTTCCGTTTCGCCGAGCGACAGATTCCGAATCTGCGGATTGACGTCGGTGATCTTCCGCGGCGATGCAAACGTCGCATCGGAGACATACACGTCGAACGGCGCGGTGCTCAGATCCATCGCAAAGGCAACAGTCTTTCCGTCGCGCGAGAACGACATTCCGCGGC
>Ga0070683_100000358_pt1 | contig 31536 bp, 23 predicted proteins | sample KBSC713LmetaG_FD_64662 | JGI IMG/M metagenome (GOLD analysis project Ga0070683, IMG submission 64662) | Corn rhizosphere microbial communities from Kellogg Biological Station, Michigan, USA - KBS C7.1-3L metaG | ecosystem: Host-associated > Plants > Roots > Rhizosphere ... | reverse complement strand
TCTTTACACTGGCCATATCCTGTAAAAAAAACACGGTCACCGCAAAAACTGCGGCGGCACCTGAAACGGTTCAGAAAGTAATGGGCAGTATTCAGGATACCCTTGTGAATAACAGCGGAATATATATCCTCTATCCGGGTGAGAAAGAATCCGACTCCTTAAAGAAAGCCATGGGAGAAGATGTATTTTATACTGTGGCAGACGACAGCAATTACTATATGGCTGAAATTTCAGGCCGGTTAAAAGAAAAAGCAGTCTACACCCATCATAAGACGATCCGCTTTCCGAAAGAAAAGTTTGTCTTCAGTAAAAAAGACCAGAAAAACAACTGGCTTGTCATAGAATACCGCGAAGGAAGCCGGCCATTGGTTTTTTCACTGGTGGATTACTATAACAAATTGGATGACGGCACGCAGAAAACGGCCTCTTCTTCATCAGCGATAGATGCCTACATGAAAAATGACGAATTATCCATGACTAGCCTGGATATCAACGGTGACGGTAAAGAGGATAAGATTTTCAGCAATAAGCCGGGGACCGGTGATGGCCTTTTTGTTTTCTTTCTGCAGGATAATGGTTATGCATTACAGTTGCAGTCAACCAATTTTTCCCAGGATGGCGGAAACCAGGTATCCGGGATCAAAAAAGAAGGCAACGGTTTCTCAGTGACTACAGATTTTCCGAAAGGAACTGACCGGTATACCTATTTTATCAGGTATAATAAAAACTTTGTTATTGATAAGGTGGTGCATGAAATTGATTCATGGCAGGATAAAAAAAAGCAGGTCTGCACATTCAGCCCGAAGATCATATTGCCGAAACCTACTGATGACATTTTCAGTCAGCTCATTGAAAGTGAAAAGAAAGCCCATTGTACTTCAGGGAAATAAGAACCCGATTTTTATGGTATTAATCAATAAAACCGTCATGAAATCCGGGATTACATATGGCAGGCTTCATTTTACCCATAAAATATTACCCATCTGTTCAGAAAAAATGCTAGGACTGTTCTTGGTACTTCTTTTCTGTTCCTGTAAGGGAGAGCCTGTTAAAAAAGAAAAAGCTGCTGATAGCATTGCTGTTCGCAGGATTGCTGAGGCTCCTGCAGGTAAAACGGCTGAAAACTGTTATGATTATCTCACCGAACTGGTGAGGAGCAGTAATTTTCCCTTTTCAGAATGGAAGATTGATCAAAAAGAAGTAAATCTCGTGATCGATTATGATAATAAAGAAACCATTTTGTGCCAGCTTGTTATTGATTCCGGGGGGAGCGGAATCATAGGATGGATAGAATACCGAAAAAAGGATGGCCGGCTGATGAACACATCAGCAAATCTTGAGCAGCCTCTGGTGTTAAAATATGATGCCAAATGGAAAGATGCATTCGATTCATGTGTTGCCAGATAATGAGTACGGAAACTGATTTTACAATATGTGTTTACCTTAAAAATACCTGATTTAACCGGTTGTACTCGCGGATGACAGCCTGAAAAAACTGTTGGGATGTTAAAAATTTTTACCTAAATTGGTCTATATCAAAAGACCGCTCTATGATTGTTCATTTTATCCTTCACGGAGAAACGCTTGAAAGTATCGCTGAAGACATAAAATTGGAAAATCCGCTTTACCTGAAAGAATACCACAACCGGCGGTGTGCCAGGGAAGATTTTATCGTTGACAGGTTAATTCCCGGGAAACGGCTCCTCATTCCGGCAGATTCGGATATTGCACAGTATAACCTCAGGAATGATGCCCAGTTCAAAAGCCCGGACAGAAACCCGGAAATCCCTTTTCAGCCGCAACAGCTTAACCGGAAATATTCCGTTGGCATAGTAGAAAAGACATATCTTGAACAGGAAGTTTCCCAGCAGGCCGTCTTTTATGATGCCCTCCTGCAATGGATGGGTCTTGAAGAAGGCAATCATCTCTTCCATTATTCCAAACTCAGTTTTTACAACCGGAAAGACGGTATTCTGGGAGACCTTGCCGAAGACTGCATCAAATCCCTGAATCCTATAGAAATAAAAACCGATCTGCAAGGAAAAATTACCGGTATACGGATGAGCCCGGAGGTGGCTGGCCGTTTCAAGGAGATCAAAGACAGGCTTCTGGACTTATATCCGGGTCCGTATGCAAAAACCTACATTGAAGAGTTTGCCTATGCCGTTCAGAAACCTGAGCTTTTTAATGAAAGGATGAAGGACGATATCTTTATCAAAACCTATTTTGCTTCTATACGCACTCCGTTCAGGAATGGGATATCCCGTTATCCGTTTCCTTTATCCGATCCCGGAATTTCTTTAGCAATTATCCAGACCGCTGAACCCCCTGTACAACCTTCTGAGATTCTTTTAAGTCAGAAAACCGAACCAGATGCCGCATTTCCCGGTGCCCTGTACAGCGGGCAGTATATCATCCGCAAAGAAGACGGTCTGATCGCAGGTATCAGGATCGATTACGAATATACTGAATATGGTTCCAGGAATACCACGCAGGTCATTGTTGATGAAAAGCCATAAAACGGATCGTAGAATTACGACATGCAATCGTAGAAATACGACAAAATTCAAAAAATATTTTTAAAAATTTTCAAAAAAAAATCTGCTGATTTATCTTTGTATAAGAATCATCGAATAAACAGTATTAACGATTAAAATTTACAATTATGGCAAACAATTCAAGAGGAATCTTAAAATTCAACGGTGGGGGAGATCAGAAATTATTAAAACTGAACTACAGTGTCTCCAGATCTACAGATGTATCCGGAAGAGTAGCCTCAGATCCTTCCAATGCGATTATCAAATTAACCGTGGAGGCTACTGAGCAGTCGGACATCCTGGAAAGCTTGCTGAACGGAAAATACAAACCTACAAAAGGAGAAATCACATTCAATAAATCCCATGAGGAAGGTACCCTGATCACCCTTAGCTGGGAAAACGGATATGTCATCCAGCACGAAGTGGACTTTGATGCTATAGACAGCAACAATATGCTGATCAGCTTCGTGGTAAGCGCAGAAAAAATCACATACGGTAATTCTTTCTACGACGGTATCTGGCCGCTGGGGTAATCCGGAACAATCATAACCTGTAAAGACTGTCTCAGAGGCAGTCTTTTCTGTTTAATTTTCATCATACTTTGCTATGCTGAGAATATTAATGTTACCTTACATCCTTAAGGCATAAATTTTTATGTTCTGAAAAAAACTAATATCTTAGTAAAAGAATTAAACTTTTTTAAGGATTAAGGATTATGCTGCTGTAAGCGGTAAAATGATTCTAACCACCACCAAATCAGATAACATTAATTGAAAAAAATACAACATGGGAGTACTGGTCACCAACGAAACGGTAAAACAGCTTTTTCATATTGCGCAGTCTATTGCAAGAGAAAATTATAATGCCACATACGGTGCACCGCATATCCTGCAGGCTTTGATGCATAAGGATATCGGTTTGAATGAATTTCTAAAAAGCATAGATAAGGATCCGGGCTATTTTTACGAATGGGCGGATGTGCGCATCGAAGACTATCCTAAAACCACGCATCTTCCCGATGAAGCCGGACAGGATGAAACGGTTGACCGTATCGTGGAGGAAGCAGACGATATACGCCTGAAGCTGGGGCTGGATGAAATCACACCGGTCTGCATCCTTACGGCTATTGTAAAGCCTCAGGTAGCTTTCAGCCTTCAGCAGCTTAAATCACTGCCACTGCGGGAACATGAGGTATTTAACCTGTACCGGAAAGATACGCCTTTCGCTGCCGGAGAAAACGGGGAATTTTCTTCTATTTTTTCCAAGGGTTCAGATTTTTCCGAAGCCTCTTTCCCTTCCATTAAAAACTATTGCGTAGACAGGACCGCGCAGGCTAAAAAAGGGGAACTGGAGAATATCATCGGGCGGGATAAGGAGTTGAGGATGCTTGTAGAAATCCTGTGCCGCAGAAGCAAGCCCAACGTTATTATCATCGGGGAACCCGGAGTGGGGAAAACAGCCCTGGTGGAAGGATTTGCTATAGAAATCAATAAAGGTAACGTTCCGGAAATGCTTAAGAATGCAACGCTGCTTGAACTGGATACCGGTGCACTGCTGGCAGGCACTTCCTATAAAGGCGAAATTGAAGACCGCCTGAAAAAGATCATTAATGAATGCAAAAAAATAGAAAAGGCCATCCTTTTCATCGATGAGATCCATACGCTTCTTGACCCTAAGGGAAGCATAGGCAATGTCGCCAATCTCCTGAAGCCTGAACTGGCGAGAGGTGAAATTACCGTCATCGGAGCTACCACACAGGAAGAGTACAGGAAAATCATCGAGCCTGAGCAGGCATTCAACAGGCGCTTTGAGGTTCTGACCGTTCATGAGCCCGATGAAAAAACCTGCGTCAAAATGATTGACGTCCTGCTGGACGGATATAAAAAACACCACGGGATAGAAGTGGAAAAAACCGCCCTTCCCGAATGTGTTCGCCTGGCGAAAAGATACGCCAAGGGTAAAAAGTTGCCGGATGCAGCGATTGACCTGCTGGACAGGACCATGTCGGCCATCAAGATGCTCGATGAGCTTTCGGAAAAGGAACTCGACAGCTGGAAGAGCAGTTATGAAAGCCTTCTGCTGGAAACCTATCCTGACGAGAAGGACAAGGCGGATGAACTGATCTGGACCTATAATTTGCTGAGAGATAAGATCAGCCCAATTCTCTGGGGATCTTTAAGCGAACAGCCGGCACTGGACAATTCGATGCCGGTAGAAGAGATCAGGAAAGTTATTGACCGTACCTACGAAGAGCTCCTTCAGCATGCTTCAAAAAAGAGAGAAAAAGTAGACCGGCTGGAACTGGCTGCCGTTATGGCTGCCAAAACCAATATCCCGATCGGGAAGATACAGGCCCAGGAAAAAGAAAAGCTTCTCAATATGGAATCCATGCTTCTGAAAAGAGTTGTGGGCCAGGATCATGCCCTTAAAATCCTTTCCGATGCGATTGTTGAAAACCGCAGCGGACTGAACAAACCGGGACAGCCGATAGGTTCATTTTTCCTTCTCGGACCTACGGGGACCGGGAAAACGGAACTGGCGAAATCCATGGCTGAACTGCTTTTTAATGACGAGAAAGCAATGGTCCGTTTTGATATGTCTGAATTTAAAGAAGAACATTCTGCGGCACTGCTTTACGGTGCGCCTCCGGGATATGTGGGATATGAAGAAGGCGGAATGCTGGTCAATAAAATCAGGCAGCAGCCTTATACGGTAGTCCTGTTTGATGAAATTGAAAAAGCTCATCATTCCGTTTTCGATGTGTTTTTACAGATCATGGATGAAGGAAAAGTCCATGATAAGCTGGGTAAGGAGGGCGATTTCAGTAATGCGCTCATCCTGTTTACCTCAAACATCGGAAGTGAGGAAATCGTACGTCAGTTTGAAGAAGGTAAGATCCCTGAATCTTCGGCTTTGATGCAGATCATGTCAGGTTCCGGAAAATTCAGGCCTGAGTTCCTGGCGAGGATTACAGAGATTATTCCGTTTGCACCGATCACAGAATCTATTGCGGAAAGGATCTTCAACATCCAGCTGAAATCTCTGCACAGCTCATTAAACCGTCTTGGCATTACCCTGAAAATTTCTGATGAGGCAGTGAAAAACCTTGCCTTGGGAGGCTTCAGCAGCAAATATGGCGCAAGGCAGATCTCCGGCGTGATCAGGGCACAGCTTGCCAGACCGATTTCGAAGATGATCGTAAGGGAAGAAGTGAAAGCCGGGCAGACCATCTTTGCAGACTGGGACCATGAAGAACAGAAGGTGAGCTGGAAAGTAGAAGAAGCATAATATTGCTCAGGAAGCATACTACGGAATGCTGAGCTTCCTGGGAAATAATCATTTAATGTGTTAAATAGCTTATAATGAATAGTTTCAGAATGATTTTCACAACAATCCTGGTTTGGGCATGCTCATGGCCTGTGTACGGACAGTTCCTTTCGGCAACAGATACGTCCGAGAACAGCGTACGTAGGTATAAGACCATCATCAATACCAATAAGGATATTGTGAAATTTATAGAATATTCTCTTTCGCAGAAAGGGCTTCCACGCCACCTGAGAAATCTGGCACTTATTGAATCCGGTTTCAACAGAAATGTTATTTCCGGAGCCGGAGCAGTGGGAGTGTGGCAATTCATGACTTCCCATGCCAATCAGTACGGACTCTCGGAACAGAACCGTAATGACCTCTACAAAAGCACGAAAACAGCCGTTGTATCCCTGTCCAAACTGTATAAAAAGTACAACAACTGGGTTACCGTCGTGGCTGCGTACAACTGCGGTGAAGGCAATATTGCCAAAGCGATGCAGGCGGCAGGTTCATCACAGTACCATATTTTCTATAAATACCTGCCTGATGAGACCATTAATCACGTTAACAAATACCTCAATGCATGCTATGCTACCGGTGAGCTGCAAAGCGTACTGGCGAATTATAATTCCTCAAGGATGAATACCGTATTTCTTGTGAACGGCGGAAGTAAAGTCAGCCGTCCCGAACTTGCGGAAACCGATATCAATGCAGGATTCAACCTGAAAGTGATTGCAGATGAGCTGCACGTGAATATAGACCAGCTGCTCGCCTGGAACCCGGGAATCAACGAAACTCTTCAGAGCAAAGGGGAAAGTTCATTTTTCCTGCCTATGGACCTCATGCCTGATTTCCTGATGAGAAAAAATAAGATTCTCTCACGGTCTGTAAATGAAAGCAGTCCTGTATCCCAGTAATCAACACCAACCGATCCAAACACTATTTCATATGAAAACAGAATCACAAGATACAGTAAAGAATCCCTCTTTCCGACCGTCACAGAATGCAGACGGTATTTCGGAAAGCCATCACAACGGAATCAACAGGCTGGTAAAGCTTTCCTTAGTGGTGGAAGGGCAGGTGATCCGATATTACAAGCATTTCAGGCTGAAGCAAAGTACCAGGAGGCACCATGAATTTACCCTCACACTGGCTTATGATGCTTTGGGAAACCGCCAGACCCATACGCTTGAAGAAGCGAATAAATTTCTCGGAAAGCGGCTGACCGCGGTTATCTCTTATAAAGATATCGAAAACAGCCCCGAAAGGACTTTTGTAGGGGTGATTACAGGAGTAGCATACAGCCAGGAAAATATGAGCCTTGGAAATATTGTGCTTTCAGGCTACAGCCCGACCATTTTACTGGACGGAGCCCCGCATATTCAGAGTTTCGGAGGTGCACAGCCGGTTAACATGAGCATCATTGCTAATGAAGTAATCAAACAGGGCATTGATATGGAACGGTTTGATGTAAGCATCGATGCCAATGATTATTCACAGATTATCTACAGCAGCCAGTATGACGAAACACATTACAATTACCTGGCAAGAATGGCGGAAGCTTATGGAGAACAGTTTTACTATGACGGTGAAGTCCTTCATTTCGGGAAACTTCCTTCCCAGAACAAACCGATTAAGCTTACTTACGGCAGCAGCGCCAGTGATGTCAAGGTGGAACTGAAAGCTATCCATACCAAGCCTCAGTTTTATGGATACAACAGCAGCAGGAATGAAAAGCTGACGTCAGGGGAAACGCCGGTACAGCATGTAAGCGATATGGCAAAAACAGCCTATCAGAATAACGATAGAATCTATAAAACACCTGCTCTCAGAGTAGCTCCCATCAAAGCAGCTACCCATGTGGATGTGGAACACTCCCAGAGAAGTGCGGCAGGCAGCGAAGCTGTCAATGTATTTTCAATCTCAGGAAATACCACCGTGCCGTTCCTGCATCCTGGATGCGTTGTGGATGTACAGATGAGAAAGCCTGACTCCAATGAAACATCCTATTTTACCAGAGTAATGGTTACGGAAGTATCCCATGAAATCGATACCATCGGCCATTATAAGGGCAGTTTTGAAAGCATAGCTTCAGATACAGGATTTTTACCGAAACCCGATTATACCATTCCTAAAGCCGAACCGCAAATCGCTACCGTTATTTCCAATGCAGACCCGGAAGGGCAGGGAAGGGTGCAGGTGAGGTTCGACTGGCAGACCAATGATACTACCCACTTCATCAGGATGATGAGCCCTGATGCCGGCGGAACCGATCAGATCACCCAGAACAGGGGTTATGTAGCGATTCCGGAAGTAGGAGACCAGGTAATGGTGAACTTTGTCCACAGTCACCCGGACCGGCCGTTTGTCATGGGCGGAATGTTCCATGGAGGCGTTGGACTGGGAGGCGGTGCTGATAACCGTGTGAAATCCATCCAGACCCGGAGCGGGCACAGGATCGTATTTACGGAAGATGAAAGCGTCATCATTACGGATAAATCCGGCAATGAAATCCAGCTGGATACTACCGGCAGCAATATCACCATTACCGCACCCGAGACCATGACGTTCAACTGTAAGAATATGAACATCAATGTCGGGATGAATATGACAACCAATGTGGGAATGAATAAATCAGACACTATCATGGTCAATTACACCGAAAGTGTAGGATCGATGAAATACCTCTCTACAGGCGCCGATTTCCTCACCAATGTGGTAGGTAAAATGAGCCACTACGTGAAAGGGGATATGGAGGTATACGGTGAAAAAGAGCACAAAGTGACCAGCATGAAAGGGGTGGAAGTAAGCAGCCAGGGCAAGGTGGAACACCATGCGGAAAAAGAAGTTCAGAATAACAGTGGAGAGAAATCTAAAAATCACTAGGGATGAGCATCGAATATATTGTAGAAGGAAAAGTCATTACACAGACGGGGGGCGACTACAGGACCTTCGCTAAAGAAGGCATCAGCCACAACAGTGCTGAAACCGTAGAGCAGAAAGGCGCGGAAGCAGGGGTAAGCTATAATAAGGCTCAGCCGATCAGTCCTGCTGATAAACCTGTGAATACCATCGATGTCAGCCTGAACCTGTTTTTTGACGGAACCCTGAACAACAAGACCAATACCCAGGCAGGAAGCCGCCAGGCTGCTCCCGAAGGAAGTTATGCCAATGACTTCAGTAATGTAGCCAAAGGCTATGATGCTGTTGATCCCAATGCACAGAACCAGGTATCTTATTACATCGAAGGCATCGGAACAGTGGATATGAAGTCTGATGGTGATACGTTCGGGTATCCGATCCGGGGAGCAGGGATGGGGATGAATGAAAGGGGCGTGAAAGCAAAAGCGACCAAAGGCTGTGTAAAAGGAGCGGAGGCCATCCAGATGAAATTTTCGGGGAAAACTATTGATGTGCTCACCGTTAATGTATACGGATTCAGCAGGGGAGCCGCGGCGGCGCGCCATTTTCTGCATATTGCGAGCAGCACGGCAAAATCAGAAGCCCTGTCGGATAAACAAATCATGGTCTATCCGCCTACGTATTATGAAAAATCAGATGCAGAGGCAATGCCTTCGCAATACCTGATCATCAATGAGCCGGATTCGCCACTGCTTAAATACGGGTATTTCGGAGCCTGCCTGCTCAGCAAGAACCTGAAGGTTAAAAACATCAGATTTAATTTTGTCGGATTATACGATACTGTGGCTTCCTATGGAGTCAATCATAAAGGGACCTCATTATTCGGATTCAGCATTGTGGATGACGATTCCAAACAGCTGGGACTGAATGCCGTGAGGAACGCGTCTTTTGTCCTTCAGCTGGCGTCAGCAGAAGAATACCGGGATAATTTCAGCCTTACCAACATAGACAGTGCGGGAATCCGCGGTCTGCAGCTCACTTTGCCCGGTGTGCATTCAGACATCGGTGGCGGTTATGTGGATAATGCAGAAGAGAGAGTGCTGTTGTACGAACAGATTAACAGCAGTACGGAATGCGAACGTTTCAGGGACCTTTTAATAGAAGAGGGCTGGTTCATTGACTCTGAAATATGGATCGAATCCAGTGTGGTTCCCAGCAAGGCTACCATGATCAAATATAAACTGTGGGGAAAAAGAAACGTATCCAATGAGTATGGTAAGGTTTCGCTGTATCACATGGTTCATTATTCCAAACAATTTGACGTTAAGTACGATGAAAATCTGGTGTCCCGCCAGGAAATCAAAGATGCTTTCATACAGGGAATCAGCAGTACATTAACCAGCGGATATATTGTTCAGTGCAACAGTCTGAGAAACCAGTATGTCAATGATTATAATGCCCATAAAAATCCTTCAGCAGGTGAATATATTGCTGAATCAAAGCGGTATTCTTACCTGGATTCAAATCTGGACAGCGGTGACCTGAAAAAACTCAGGAACCGTTACCTGCATTGGTCTGCCAATATGGATTCAATAGGAATGGGCCCGAGGGTATCCGGAGCAAAGCCTCTGGCAGAACGCAAAAGATATATACTCAATGGATAAATACAAAATTTTTATTTTTCTGCTGGGCATGCTCCAGCTTATCAACTGTCAGGATATGAGTAAAAAAGATATGCCTTTGCCGAGTTATAGTGTACAGATTTCACATCCATGGAACAATTATCTGGTTACCCCGGTAGAAGATGAGATTATTACCCTGGAGGGTATTCCGGCGCATTTACCGTACGGCAGCTCATCGGGAACCTGGGGAGATTCCGGGAAAGGATTTACTGAGCAGGGTGGCACACCGATCGGTGCGGATATCGTCTATTTTTCCAATTATGAAGATACCTTTTACCATCTTAAAGCAGACTTTCCCAAAGAGAAAATTCAGGATCTTGTTCAGAGAGCCTATGCGAATGAGGAATCAAAATCTTCGGATGAACCTTTAAAGGAATTCATCAATATCAGGGATAAACCTGATTATAATGAAAAATACAATAAGTTCGGAATGTCCTATTACAAGTTCGGGACGCTTGTTTTCGGTTTTGCCCCGAAAGGAATGGTGGTGGTGTGGCTTCGTTTCGGCTATGTAGAAATACAGCTGGGTGAATTTCAGGCCGAGGTAGTGAAGGATGACCAAAAATATGCAGAAAAGATGTTCTCTGCAATATCCCAGACAAGGCAGGAGATCAAAGCAAAGATGTTTATTTCTGATGCGTCGCCTGCCGAATGGAAGAATTACCAGAAAAGATATGCCTGGGCACCTTATATCAGCTCAGAAAATAAAGGATTGAAGGTCTTCAGGATGCAGCCGGAATACTATAATGGGGAAAAAGAAATCATGCTCCGTCCCTGGGTGGAAAAACCTCCGGTTAAAGAGCGTGCGGTGCCTAAAGAGATTGCTTTCTTCTGGGAAACCGGAAAAGGACAAGCGTTTGAGGGCCGGGCTTTTTTCAGCTGGGAGAAAGTCAATGAACAGTTCAGCAAAGCAGGAAAAGATTTTAAAATGGATATCAGGATTGCTCCGGACAACAGCAGTTTTCAGGTGCTGGTTAATCAGCAGCCGATACCAACCGACAGTACAAGGGTTTACCAAAGTGATTTTACTTTTAAAGAATCCTATCGTTAAACCATGCTCAATATAATGTAATATATCACCGGTCATCATAAGGCCGGTTTTTATTTTTCTTTCCGGCATATCAGTAAAACATACTTTTATTTAATCCATCTATCGTTCAGAAAAGTGCAGCATTTCATCATGAAGTTGATGGTATGATTGGTTAAGTAGTTGTAAATTAGACTTTTAAATATCCGGTTTTAATAAGTAGTAGAATTACGACATGAAATCGTAGTATTACTACAATAAATGAAATTGATCACGAAAAACTTTTGTGGGAGTTACAGGACCTCTATATTTGTTAACACAATCAGACACCAAGTCACAAAATATTAACGATTAAAATTTACAAATCATGGCAAGCAATTCAAGAGGAATCTTAAAATTCAACGGCGGAGAAGGTCAGAAATTATTAAAACTGAACTACAGTGTTTCCAGATCTACAGATGTTTCCGGAAGAGTAGCCTCGGATCCTTCCAACGCAATCATTAAATTATCCATAGAAGCTACAGAGCAGTCAGACATTCTGGAAAGCCTGCTCAACGGAAAATACAAACCTACTTCAGGAGAAATTACATTTAACAAATCCCATGAGGAAGGTACGCTGATCACCCTGAACTGGGAAAACGGATATGTTATCCAGCACGAAGTGGACTTCGACGCTATTGATACCAATAACATGCTGATCAGCTTCGTCGTAAGTGCAGAAAAAATTACATACGGAGATTCTGCGTACCACGGAGTATGGCCGGGATCAGTGAACGGCTAGACCTGTCACCAATCATCTTACCCAATAAACTAAACATCAGGCAGAGCAGGGAACATATAAAAATAACCTGTTCTGTCCTTTTATTCGATAACGGACTGAACCCTTTCAGGCGTTATGTTTTATACTTTTATTTGAAGAATTTCAAAACAGTGGTATTGAAGCAATGCACTGTCAAATGACTCAAAACAAAAGATTATGATTAAGGATAATGAATTTGAAATAAATTCCGGACCGGATCAGGTACCGGAAAATAGTGTTTTACAGCCATTACAGGAAACGGGGCAATTACCTTCAGAACCATTTCACGACCCGCTTTTGTCGTCAGCTGAAAAGCTTACCCATCCTGATCTTGCGCCGGATGGCCAGAACATGTTTATGAACGAGGCTTCAAAGATGACAGACCCTATCCGTACGGAAGACCGGATCTGGTCCCGGCAGCCTACCTCCAGAATTCATAATGCAGTTGCCATCGCAGAAAGCCAGATACTGGGAATCAATCGTGTAGTCAGGCTCGACATCGTTATCGAAGGTAAAATAATCCGGCATTTTAAACACTTTAAGCTCAGGCAGAGTGCTGTAAAACACCATGAATTTGATCTGATGCTTGCTTACGACAGCCTTGGCAAACCGGAAAACCATAATCTGGAAGAAGCCCAGAATTTTTTAGGCAAAAGGATCACCGTTATTTTCAGGTATAAAGATCTTGAAAGCAGCCCTGAAAGAAGTTTTGTGGGCGTCATTACGGAAGTGGGTTTCAGCCAGGAAAAAGGCAGCCTGGGAAATATTGTCCTCAGTGGATTCAGCCCTACCGTTCTTCTGGATGCCGCACCTCATATCCAGAGTTTCGGCGGCGGCCAGGAAGTCAGTCTGAACAGCATTGCAGATCAGATCATCAAAGAAGGGCTGGGACAGAACAAATTTGATTACAGGATAGATGCTCAGCACGGAAATGTTTCGTACAGCTCGCAATATGAGGAAACGCACTATAATTATCTGGCAAGAATTGCAGAAGCATACGGAGAACAGTTTTATTATGACGGTGAAGTGCTGCATTTCGGGAAACTCCCTCCTCAGGAAAAACCGGTCAAATTAGTATACGGCAGCAGCGTGACCGATATCAGGATAACCATGAAGGCCCAGCATGTCAATCCCACTTTTTATGGTTACAACAGCAGCAAGAACGAAAAGCTGACTACCGGAAATTCAAAAATCAGTCATACATCAGATATTGCCAGACGCGCTTATGAAATATCTGAAAAGATATTTACTACGCCCTCACTGCGGGTAGCTCCGATAAAAGCCATATCATTCATGGACATTGATGCTTCCCAAAAAGGGACTGCCGGGAGCAAAGCTTCCGATGTTTTCGTGACCTCAGGTTCTACTACGGTTCCTTTCCTGTATCCGGGATGCATTGCCGATGTGGAAATGCGGAAGGCAGACAGCAATGAAACGGCTTATTTTACCAAACTCATGATTATTGCCACAGAGCATGAAGTGGATTCCAGAGGATACTATACCGGTACTTTTGAAGCCATAGCTTCCGATACAGGATATATTCCCCGCCCGGAATTCGAGGTACCCAAAGCTGAGCCTCAGTTTGCCAAAGTCATTTCCAATACTGATCCGTTAAACCAGGGCCGTGTGCAGGTTCAGTTTGACTGGCAGAACGGGCCGTCCACCACAGAATTGATCAGGGTAATGACTCCTGATGGAGGAAGCAGTGAAAAAGTAAGCAAAAACCGGGGATTTATGGCTATTCCTGAGGTTGGCGATCAGGTCATTGTTAATTTCGTCCATCAGCATCCGGACCGTCCTTTCGTCATGGGAGGAATGTTCCACGGACAGGTTGGCGGTGGTGGCGGTACAGGAAACAATATCAAAAGCCTGAGCACCCGCAGCGGAAACAAGCTGGAGCTGAACGATGGCGAAGGCTCGGTATTCTTAACCGACCAGGGCGGTGCCCATATGAAGTTTGATGGTGCCGGAAATGCCGTTACCAACGCCAATAACAATAAGACCGTTACCGTAGGAAACGATAATACCGTCAATGCCGGGTCTAAGCATTGCACGGATGTAGGAAAAGGACAAAGTATCCTGAATATGGATAAAAATGGGGTCATCGATCTCAACGGTGCTACAAAGGTTACCCTGAAAGTAGGGGAAAGCTATATTGAGATTACAGGAACGGCCATAACCATTAAATCAGATACCGTAAATGTAGAAGGCGGTACGCTTACCAATGTAGGAAAAACCGGGGGAAGTCCGGGAATGGTTGTTAACAGCAATGTGACAATTACAGGTGGCCAGGTGGATATAAATTAAAACTATGGATATTATTAAATACGAAATACAGAAAGGAGATACTTTAGAATCAATTGCGGCAAAAGAACATATTTCTGTCGAAGAATTAGTCGGTTTTCATAATGAAAATTGTGGTTTAACCCATATGATTATCGGGAGTGAAATTCCTTTGCAACTTAATTTTGTATTGCTTGAAAAAGACAGAAGTCAACATAATAGCCCTGATCATGAAGGTTTTGAAAATCAATGTAGATACCGGTGTGAACAGGTAAACACTTCGAAATTTAACGGGGTTCTGGAGCATTATGTAGAGCAGAAGTTTCAATATCTTCTAAAATTAAATTTTTCCGAAAGGAAAGGTTTTGTAAAACTTGAAGATTACAACAAATCTATTTCTTCTGCTATAATAGCCGATACTTTTGATTTTATAGAAGCGACGGAAAAAATTAAAAATAATGTAGTATTCAGGCTTGACCGGACGGGAAAAATTGATGAGATATTAAATACAGAAGAGATCAATTCTGCATGGAATGTTTTCAAAAAAGAGAATCTGCACAGTTTGCCATTTATTAAAAAATTGCAGGAAGTTAATCCATCAGCTATCCGGGAATTAATAAACATTGGCGATCAGCAGTTTTCTGTTGACGCCAATAATAATGAAGAATACTGGCGCAACTTTTTCTATTTCTGTTGTTTCGATCAGTATCTGTTCAGCAGCGACTGGGAGGAACGGGATTTTGACCTAATATCTACAATTGTACCGCCGCTCATTATTCCCTTGAAAATCAGGTATGATAAAGTAGACGAAAGCAATGGAATGGTAACCGTAAGAAAAGTGGCAGAATACGCTATGTCAGAGGATCTGAAAAAACAGATTACTGAAAGATATGATGAATTACATAAAAACGTTGTAGGCTATAATTTCACAGATTATAAGCTCATTTTCAGGACCACTGTAGAAATAGACAGTGAAACAAGGATTTTGAAAACAGGCAAAGTGGTTTTAAAAGAAGAGATCGCTGATAATATTGAGAACGAATGTATATTCACCGTAAAAAAGCTGGAAAATTTTGTTCCTTAAAAAATGGAAAGTAAAGAATTTAGATTTCAGGGACTGGATGCTAAAACTGAACTGAGAATTGCATTGCTGCTTGTTATTCCGGCATTAATTATAATGCTCGGAACCCTGTATCTATCCCATATTTTTTTTTCCAATATATTTTTTCTCTTCCCCCTTATTCTTGCGGCCCTAATGACTGTTTTAGGAAGTATCGCAATACTGAAACTCATGACCAATCAGATCAAAGATCAGGATAAGGAGTGGATCATCAGGATCGATGCGCAGAAAAATATTACTGCAATATTTAGAAATAATGTCTGTAATTTTAATATGAAAGATATTGTAATGATTAAAAACATGGGCAATGAAGGTGTCCGTTATTTAACCATTAAAACTAAAGATCAACTTCTTAAAATAAGAGTCGGTAACACTGGGTTTGCTCCTTTTTCCAGTGAACAGGATATTAAAAAACTGGATGCATTCATCGATTATATAAAGCCCTACATCAATGAGAATTTTAATACAAAAGTGCTCAAGAATGCGATGAACCCTAACATTATTCCAAACTTTGGCGTATTTGTACGAAGAGGTGAAACAATAAAGTACAGCATCATCAACAGGATGAAACCATGGCAGGTCATTGCTATGATCTTATCCATAGGAATCATCATCATGATCCTTTTTTTCAATATAATGGAATATTATTTTTTTAAATAAAAGTAAAATGGCAGTTTATTTACCGGAAAAAGTGTTTGCAGTGTGTACTAATCAGTTGAATTCTGATTATAAGCAGTTCCTTGTAAGTGACGACAGGAAATTTAAGACGGTACAGCTTGGATCACAGAAGAGAGTATTCTTAGTAAAATTGGATAAGAAATTATCTGATGAATTCAAATGTAAAAGCGGATGGAGTTCAGGTGCAGGAACTGTTGCCTTCGGAGGTGGTGTTGTGTTGGGGATGCTGGCTGTAGCTGCTACCTCGGCTACTATTCCTGTTGCAGGCTGGATCGTAGGAGGTGTTATTGCAATAGCTGCCATAGGATATGGCATATGGCAAATGATGCAGACGCCTACCTGCAGCGAAATGATCGGGTATCAGGAGAGCCAGTGGAAGAACCATCATAGTAAAGTGCGTTTCGACAGTATAAATATAGCGACCAAAGACCTTTATTTTGCATTGACAAAAAACTCCATGTTAGCCTGTAAAGAAGGAGGGGTTCTGCTTCCTTTTATCAGCCGTATTGCAGCAGGCAATGCAGCTAATAGCATTGCCTCCAATAACAATACCGAAAAATGGATCAATATCGGTTCAGGTCTTATCGCGGGAGTACTGTTCGGATTCAGTATGGGAACAACATTACCGGTGGGTGGAATGTTGGGAGGAGCCAGAAGCTTACATGTTCTTACTCAGACTGCCATTTTCGGGGCATGGCTTCCTGTTGGCTTTTACGTAATTAATCCTATAGCGTCCAACACAGCACAGGGAATCAACAGTGTATTAAGTGACGGAGATTATCAGAATGTAAAAGGTAATTCTGAAGATTCATCGAGTTTAATTCAGCCAACAGATAGCTGGGATCCTCTGTCTCCCCGAAATGACATGAGAGATATCAGAACGAATCTGGTTATGAATAATGCTACCAGAAGTGATATTGCTACATTCGATGGCGGCGTTGCCGAGGCTGAACGTCGGGGTACCTATTCCCTAAGAAATAATCCCCAGCTGAGCGAAATGATTACAAGAATGAGGAATGGTGAGTTCGGCCCCGAATTACAAGACAGAATTACCAATAGGAACGGAACTTTGCGGGGAATGATCAATGAGCGTAATATAAACCGTGTTTCGCAGGCGCATAATCAGAGAGGAAACGCCATGATTCAGGAAAATATCCGGGCAAATTATGTGTCCGGAGCAAAAGCAGCCGGAGGAATGATTACATTAATCGCTCCGTTTGTCAGCAATTATTTTGCAGAGAGTGCAATCAGAATTGCTGCAGAAGAGTTTGCGGCAGATGCTACAAACAGCATAACCGTTAACGCAGTGGAAGCTTAATCCATTCAAAAAGTTAATAAATGTTATAAAGTTTCATGCCAAAACAGAAATTTCCTACCTTTAATACAGCAAACTAAATTCACTTAAAGTATGGAAGCGTACAATTTTGAAACGGCAATTAAACCCTTTTTCTGGGTTGCCTCAGAAAAGACATTTTCAGTATGTTTAAATGCAGGAACGTATAAACCGGAGATTTTTGAATGGAGAAAGGATGAAGGTTTCGAAGGGAACGGGTACGACTGGGCGTCACTGGCAAAAGTTTTCGTGGAAGAAAAGAGGCCCGACCTGGCCGGAGACATCAAATTTGATCCGGAAGCCGATATGTTCTGTGCCTATTCTGAAAACCCGGAGCATTTAAAAGAATTTATCACCGCATTTAAAAAGACCTGTGAAGATGAAGTCCAGGTACAGGACCTCCTGCTGAAAGCGGAAATAGATTAATAGCAATACATGAAGGCCTCATCAGGGGTCTTTTTTTATGGGTAAATAAAATACCAAGCTGTATATAGGTCGTATTTAATGTTTTTCAGCAAAATTATTCTGATGAAGTATTGACTCAGATGATCTTCTTTCAATATCAGCTTTCGGACGAAGAAAAGAAAACTAATTTCTTATCTTTGTTCTCATGGACAATATGGACGCTACACAGGATAAAAGGCTCTTTCTTATCGATGCCTATGCAATGATTTTCAGGGGATATTATGCATTGATCAGGAACCCAAGGCTTACCAGTACAGGACTGGATACTTCTGCTATCTTCGGGTTTACCAACTCTCTGATCGAACTGATCAGGAGGGAAAGGCCTACCCATCTGGCTGTTGTGTTCGATGTGGGAGAAGCCAGCATCAGGACAACGGATTTTACTGAATACAAAGCTAACAGGAGTGAAACGCCAGAGGCGATCACGGCTGCTATTCCATATATCCACCGCATCCTGCAGGCGATGCACATCCCGATTTTAGGGGTAACCGGTTATGAAGCTGATGATGTAATCGGTACGATTGCCTGTAAAGCGGAAAAAGAAGGGTACACCACATTTATGGTGACCCCGGATAAAGATTTTGCCCAGCTGGTAACGGATAAAATCAAAATTTACAAACCCGGGCTGAAAGGCAGCGAGGTGGAAATTTTAGGCGTGGAAGAGGTAAAAGCAAAATACCAGATCGAAAATCCTAAGCAGGTCATCGATTTCCTTGCGATGATGGGTGACTCTGTGGATAATATTCCGGGACTGGATGGCGTTGGAGAGAAGACAGCCATGAAATTCCTGAAAGAGTACGGAAGCATCGAAAATCTCCTGGCCAATACCCATGAACTGAAAGGAAAACTTAAGGAAAAAGTGGAAGCCTCTGCGGAACGCGGGATTTTATCAAAAAAATTAGCGACCATTATCTGTGATGCCCCGGTAGAATTCCACCAGGAACAATATGACCTTGAAACTCCTGATTTCGAAAAAGTGAAAGAAGTCTTCGACGAAATCGAGTTCAGAAGATTGTATGATAACCTGTACAGGGCTTTTGCACCTATCGTAAGCGGAAATACAACCGTTACAAATGTTGAAATCACTATAACAGAAACCACACCTCAGCAGAAAGTAGCGCAGGCCGTAGGGCAGCTGGACCTTTTTGCTACTTATGAAGAGCTGGATCAGGCGGCAGGAACGAAATCAACTATTGAGCATAACGATCACCTGTATCAGTTCGTCGACAATCCGAAGGCACAAAAAATGCTGGTCAGGAACCTCTTGAAGCAACGAGTAGTATGTTTTGATACCGAAACCACCTCACTCAATGAGCTGGAAGCCGAACTGGTAGGCATGAGTTTCTCATACAAAAAAGGACTGGCTTATTATGTCCCGGTCTCCGAAGATCAGGGAGAAGCACTCCAGACCTTGGAGATTTTCAGGCCTTTCTTTGAAAAAGAAGACCTGGTGAAAGTCGCGCACAATTTAAAGTTCGATTATAAAATCCTCAGAAGGTATAATATAACCGTAAAAGGAGCCATGTTTGATACCATGATCGCGCATTACCTGCTGAACCCGGATGGAAGGCACGGAATGGATTACCTTTCTGAAGTTTACCTCGGCTATAAACCTGTTTCCATCGAAACCATCATCGGGAAAAAAGGAAAAAATCAAGGCAACTTCCGGGATGCGGACCTGAGGACGCAGACGGATTATGCGGCAGAAGATGCGGATGTGACCTTCCAGTTATACGAACTCTTTGCTCCGCAGCTGAAAAAAGAAAACCTGGAAGACCTGTTTTTCAATATCGAAATGCCACTGATGGAAGTACTGGCCAAAATGGAGCTTGCCGGAATTTCCCTGGATGAAAAATGGCTGGCACAGGAAAGCATAGACCTGGAAAACGACCTGAGGCAACTGGAACAAAAAATATTTGAACTTTCCGGAGAGGAGTTCAACGTAAATTCACCGAAACAGCTCGGTGAAGTCCTGTTTGAAAAATTGCAGTTGGATCCTAAGGCAAAGAAGACCAAAACCGGGCAGTACGCCACTTCAGAAGATATCCTTCAGAAACTGGCATCCAAACATGAAATCATCCAGCATATCCTGGAATACCGGACCTATCAGAAATTAAAATCCACATACGTGGACGCGCTGCCGTCGCAGATTGAAAAATCCGATAACCGCGTCCATACCAACTTTTCGCAGACTACAGCAGCTACCGGCCGTCTGGCGAGTGTCAACCCAAACCTGCAGAATATCCCGATCCGTACATTGAGGGGACAGCAGATCAGGGGGGCTTTTGTGGCCGGAGAAGGCAAAAAAATTATCTCTGCCGATTATTCCCAGATCGAGCTGAGGCTGATTGCTGAAATTTCCGGTGAAGATAACATGATCAAAGCCTTTCAGAATGGGGAAGATATCCATGCTTCCACTGCTGCAAAACTCTTTAATATTCCACTGGAGGAAGTATCCAAAATCCAGCGTAGCCAGGCCAAAACCGTAAACTTCGGGATCTTATACGGCCAGGGTGCCTTTGCACTGGCGGAGCAGACCGGATTGTCCAGAAGCGAGGCCAAGCAGATGATCGAAGCCTATTTTGAAACGTATTCCAAGCTGAAGGCCTATATGGCGGAACAGGTGAAGAAAGCCCGCGAAATCGGCTATGTGGAAACCATTTTAGGAAGGAAACGCCATCTGAAAGACATCAGCTCCAATAACTTTGTTGTGCGTGCCCACGCCGAAAGGAATGCCGTGAATGCCCCAATCCAGGGAAGTGCAGCCGATGTGGTGAAAATGGCCATGATCAAGATCCAGAAAGAACTGGAAAAAGAGAAGCTAAAGACCCGGATGCTGCTCCAGGTTCATGACGAATTGGTGTTTGAATCTCCGGTTGATGAGGTGGAAGTAGCCACCAACATCATCAAAATGGAAATGGAAAATGCAATTGAAACCCAGGTTCCGCTGCTGGTTGAAGTCGGCGTAGGGGATAACTGGCTGGAAGCGCATTGATAATATTTAAAATTTAAAGCAAAAATAAAACTTTCACTGCACGTGAAAGTTTTATTTTTAATATAGTGGATTATGTATCTAATTACAGAATCGTAAAGTAATAATTAATATTAAAAGCTATATTCAATTCCCCCCACATACGCCAGGGAGAAAAAATCATTTTCAACCGAAACGGGTTTAAGAACCTGTCCCTGGCTTACAAAAATTAGGGCATTGATATCAAATTTCAGGTTGATCTCATTAAGCCTGTTGACGAGGATCGGAAGCCATTGTTCGGCAAAGGAATATCCGGCAAATTTCTCGTAGATCGTTCTGTTCCCGTCTTCGAAACCGTATTCTACCAGATCATGATCGAACCAAACCGTATCCTGTGAAGCTGCAAACTGCGAAATATGCGTGTCATCAGATTCTTCGAGAAGATAATAGTTCTCATCTTCCTCCACAAATTCATAAAAATCCTCCTCACTGTTGAAATTTCCTACCCAAAAATCTAATGTTTCTGTCTGCATGACTTAATTCTTTCCGATTGAACTTTGTTTTAAAGGCTCAAAGTTATGATAAAATTTACAGATTATTCCCATACGGATATGGGGTTGTTTCTTTAATCCGTATGGAGTCTTTGATTTGTGACTGGTCAATCAACTTATTCTTTTTCAAAAGGAATCTGCCGCTCCATACATCTATGTAATTTTTTGAACGGACAAAACAGATTTCAGGTGCAGGACCAATCAGATTTCGCGGAATGGCCCAACTAAGGAATTTGTACTCAAATATTACAATATCCTTTTCTGATTTCCACTTTCTCTGATTGTTTTTTCTAATCTTGAAATTCTGGTTTTTTCCTGCTTTGCACCCATAATCCAATGCAATACCGCCTTCCGGTATGATGGCGCCTGGCTGTTGAAAAACTCCCATGCTGTTGTATGGGCGATAAACTGTTTTTCAAATTCACTGGTTAATTCAGGTGATTCATTTTCATGCGAATATATGGCAGATTTTTCTTTTGTCCGAAGTGCAAAAGCCCTTAATCCTGCTTCCGTTACAAGGCCGGATTGGGTTAGTTCACCCATCTTTTTGATATTAACAGCACTCCAGATGCTCGTAGGTTTCCTGGGTGTAAAACGAATGCTGTAACTTTCCTGATCAATCGATTTTCGCACCCCATCGATCCATCCGAAGCATAATGCCTGATCTACCGATTCCGGCCAGGTCATCGAAGGTTTTCCGGTTCCAACCTTATAAAAGCCTACCAGAAGTTCTTTTTCTGTCAGGTGATGCTTTTCAAACCATTCTCTGAACTCCTGAGGAACCTTAAAAAATTTAGCTTTCATTTTTATTTTTTTTGACACTGTGAGCTATTACCTCTCAGATATGAATTTAAAATAATCATTAACTTTTTTGTTTTAACATTGAGCATATTAACCTGTATGGTATATCCTACATTTTCAAATTGAGGAAAAATAGTGTTGATAATTTTACTTTTTTTTAGCCTTCCATTTTTCATCACAATATTTATTTGATGCGAAGTTTTAATTCCTCTGTAAGAACTAGATGTTTCAAAGAAGCTTGCTACATTTTCAAAAGGAACCAATATCTTTTTTCGTAAAGGATCATAAATAATAATCTCATTATTGTTAATAGTAAGCAATGGTTTTTGCCTGAATAGAATCAGCATCGAATATACGATACCAAAGGAAAAAAGAATGCATCCAATATAGCTGATGATTATTCTGAACAAGCTTTTGTATATCAGTTCTTCATAGAAATGAATAAAAAGATAAACAAAAGCAGAAGATAAAATAAGCAGAATTAAACTTTTTATTTTGCTTGAATAGAAATGTATTTCATTCATACTTAAATTTAGATCACCTCAGGTATGTATAAGCAAAATTAAATAAATTATTATTTCACCGGCAGCAAAAAATAAAAAGTACTGCCCTGATTCAGTGAACTTTTAACCCCGATTTCCCCGTGCTGCTTCTCAATGAAGTTCTTGGAAATAGCCAGTCCGAGTCCGGTGCCGTTCTGGTGCTCTCCCGGGACCTGGAAATAGCGGTCGAAAATCTGGCGGTGGTATTTTTCATCAATCCCTTTCCCGGTGTCTGTAATGCTGAAGGACACAGAGGATCCTTTCCTTTCTACCCGGATGGAAATGGTTTCATCCTGAAAAGAGTGTTTGATGGCATTGCTCAGAAAATTATTCATCACCCAGACGGTCTTATCAAAATCAGCGGCCACAGCATCCTGGTCTCCGGTTTCATAGTCGGTGACAATTGAAATATTCTTCTGTTCCGCAAGTTTTTCCACATTCTTTATGGCAGCCTGAACCAATTCTTTAGGAGAGCACGGTTCAATATTCAGCCGGATATTTCCGGTTTCAACCTGTGAAAGGTTTAGCAGTTCTCCGGTAATATCCAGCAGTCGTTGCCCGTCTTCATTGATGCTTTTCAGCAGTTCCTTCTGCTGTTCATTAAGTTCTCCGAATTTCTGGTTTTCCAGCAATTGCACACCCATTTTGATCGCCGAAATAGGCGTTTTCAGCTCATGGGAAATCGTGGCGATAAAATTGGTCTTGGCAAAATCCAGCTCTTTGAACGGCGTAATATTTCTTAGCAGGATGACCCTGCCGATGTATTTTTTTTCATTCTCACCCGTTTTTATGATATTGATCGGAACCACTTCCTGCTCAAAATAATTTTCTTTGTGATCCGCAACGATTTTGATCGGGTCTTTCTGCGGATGATTCATGTTCTTCAGCAGTTCCCGGACCAGGTCATTATTAACGGCAACTTCATGAACCGTCTTCCCGATGATTTCTTCCTTATTTAAATGGGTGATTTTCAGAGCCTCATTATTGATCATGTAAATGAAATGGTTTTCATCAAGGCCAATGACTGCATCATGCATATTGTTGACCAAGGTTTCAATACGCTTTTTATCCATCAGCTGTTTAGACAGGGTACTGCTTTCGTATTCCTGAAGCTTTTCAGCCATGACATTGAATGACCGGGCCAGGTCGTTGAATTCTTCACTGCCCTTGAAATGGACCCTTTCACTGTAATTCTTATTGGCAATCTGCCGGATGCCGGATGTAAGCTGGCTGATCGGTTCTGCAATCGTCTGAGGAAGGTTGAACAGCAGTACAAAAGCGATCAGGAAACATACGGTTCCCAGGCTGACAATCCAGAACGTGGCATTTTCTGCGGTGATAATAGCCATATCGCTTTTCCGCTCAATCCCTTTCATGTTAAGCGTCATGATCCTGACCAGGTCTTCGCGGATCAGTTTTTCCTTTTCATCATCCGGATGTTGCAGGTAGCTGTTGAAGTGCAGGTTCAGGCTTTGGGTGGCTTCCTTTTCGCCGGATTCCGTCAGGTTTTTTTCCTGAAGTTCATTATTTTTCCTGAAAGCCTGTACGGCAGCTTCCCGGTCCGTTTCAATCCTGTCCAGCGCAAGCAGCATATTTTTGGAAAATTCGATGCTGTTGTAATTGGCATTAAGGATTTTTTCCGTGTCCGATTTCAATTTATTGATGTAGACAGATCCCATTACTGAAAGCAAAACGATCAGTAAAAAAAGGAGGCCGACGCCTAAGGTAAGTTTTGTTTTGAGTTTCATCAGTTTGATTCAGGATAAAATAATAATATCGGTCTGCCGTTCATTCAGGCGGTTCATCAGCGAATAGATCCAGCTGTACCCGAACACCCTCTGCCATAATCTCGCATGAGGCTTTCCCATACATACCGTGGTGATATTGTGTTCAACAACATACTCCAGAATGCCGCTGTACACGCTGTTGTTCTGTACACGGATGACTTTGGCGCCCAATTCCTGTGCTAAATTAAAATTATTAATCAAATAACGCTGTTTATCCAGAGCAATTTTTTCCAGGCTTTCCGAAGGTTTCTGAATATAGAGAACGGTCCACGGACTGTTATAATAACTGGCCAGCCGTGCGGTCTTCCGGATGATGTTTTTGGCTATTTTCCCGTTGCTGCTGATGCAGGCCAGAAACTTTACGGGCTTGAAGTTTTCCGTCCTGATCTCCGTTTCCACCTTCTTTTCCACATGGGTCGCCACTTCCTTCAGCGCCAGCTCACGCAGCTGCAAAATATGCCCGCTCTGGAAAAAGTTCTGTAAAGCGGTCTGTATTTTTTCTTTTTTATAAATCTTGCCTTCTTTCAGGCGGGTAAGCAATTCATCAGCTGTGAGATCTATATTAACCACTTCATCAGCCATGGCCAGGATCTTGTCCGGGACCCGCTCCATTACTTCGATCCCGGTGATCTTCCGGACTTCCTCATTCAGGCTTTCAATATGCTGGATGTTCATGGCGCTGATGACGTTAATTCCGTTGTCCAGGATTTCCAGCACATCCTGCCATCTTTTTTTATTTTTTGAGCCTTCGATATTGGTGTGCGCCAGTTCGTCCACGATAACCACTTCCGGGTGAAGGTTGATGATCGCCTGCAGGTCCATTTCCTCCAGGTTTTTGCCCTTATAGAACGATGACCTTCTCGGGATTTCAGGTATTCCTTCGGTCAGGGCCTGGGTCTCTTCACGTCCGTGTGTTTCAACATAACCGATTTTAACATCAATCCCGTTCCGTATCATGGAATGGGCCTCCTGAAGCATCCGGAACGTCTTTCCCACACCGGCGCTCATCCCGATGTAGATTTTGAATTTCCCTTTCCGGGATTTCTGAATCAGTTCTGAAAAATCTTTTGCTGAAGACATGAATTTGATTTTTTTTAATTGTATTTTCTGCATGGCTGCCGGTAGGAATAAGCGGGGGATAAAAGATACCTGTTCAATTTGACCACAAAGTCACAAAAGTTATTTTTACCACATTAGAATCATGAAGATATAAGCTTTGAAAACAGAAGAACACATAAGATGAAATCTTTGATTTTCATGGATCATCTCATGTCATCTTTCGTGCATCCTTCATAAAATCACGGGAATAATTTCTTCCATTTGGCCAAGTAGTTTTCTTAATAAACGCAGTCTTAATGAACATCAACCTAACAGGCGTGAATATCTGTTAGGTTTTAGATATAATCCCTGATTAAAACCAGGCTGCTAAACTGGTGGTAAGGAAAAAGTTTCCTTTCAGTACTTCGTCGTTTTTCATCAATATGGCATCTTTAGAAGTGAATCCCCTGGCCTCTGTACGGAATATCACATTTTTAAAAATTGTATAATCCACGTTCAGGGAATAGCCGTAGGTCTGAAATCCGTTAGGCGTTCCTGTACTGATGATGACTCCGTTTCTGTCACTGTAATATTCCAGCCGGCCGGCTACAGCCCATTGATCATTCAGCTGATATTTCATCAGGATATTCGGGCTGTACCAAAGGTTGTACTGGTGGCTGCCTTTCTCCTTTTGTTCGGCTCCGATATCAAAACCCAGTGTGGTTGAAAATTGGTCCGTCAGTTGAAAATTTCCGAAGAGATCATGGAAATACCGCATTTTCTTTTCTGCCTTGGCTTTATCGTTTCCTATAAAAGAGCTGCTGTTCAGCGTAATCTTATCATTAGGCTTATAGATCACCTGATGCCCGAAAGAAATCGTCTGGTTGCCTTCCGGCTTGGCAATCCGCTGCCATCCGTTCAGGACCAGCCCGCTGATGAACCATTTTCCGTTGTCTGTAGTATAGGAAACTTTGGCTCCGGTCTCAAAATAAGGGCTGTTTTCTGCGGCAAAACTCCGGGTAAGATTGATATTGTCCTTTCCTATGGCACTTTCCCAGCCGATATGGGAGGGCATGATACCGGCGTCGATCCAGAGATTTTTCGTTTTCGAAATCCTGATCCCGATATTCGCTTCATTAACATATCGCAGGGCATTCTGCTCAGCTGCCAGGTTGTCCTGGGCATAGGTTCCGGCCATCAGAGCCAGGTTAGCACGCATGTTTTCGGTCTGATAGGCAGCTTTTACCAATCCCAGGTTCAGGTTGACTTCATTGTGCCGGTTATACGAATACAGGAAGTTCTGCCGGATATGATTGGCCGGTTCATTGAAATCATAGGTATAGAACAGCTCCGCATAGCCGGAAAAAGTTAGTTTAGGCTGAACGGCCGCTGAATCTGAGGTTTGGGCTTTAGATAAAAATAAGCCTAGTAAAAATGTGGTGGTGATGAATTTTTTCATGGGTGGATAGAGTACAGCAAATACTGTACATGTATATTAAAGAAGTGATGATTTAAATAAAATAAAAGGGATTAAAAGCAATGGTGATCAGATTATTTTTGCTGCATTCTATCCAGCGCAATGTTCAGTTTCAGGACATTGATTTTGGAAGGCCCGAAAACGGATTGTTCAGTTTGTTTCCGGATCAGGGCCTCAACTTGTTCTACAGGGAGGTTTCTTTCTTTTGCAATCCTTTTTACCTGGTAAAGCGCACCTTCCGGCGAGATGTCCGGATCCAGTCCGCTTCCGCTGGCGGTCACCAGTTCTACAGGAACTTTTACATTCTGCATTCCGGGATTTTGCATGGTAAGCGTGTCGATCCTTTTCTGGACGGTTTGCAGATATTCTTCATTGCTTGGCCCTTTATTGCTTCCGGCACTTCCGGCGGCATTGTAATTGACCGCAGAAGGACGGCCATGGAAATATTTAGGAGATTTAAATTCCTGACCGATATTAGCGTAAAACTTCCGGCCTTTATAATGGATGATCTCTGCATTGCCCTGAGTAGGTAATATTTTGGCGCCGGCATACACAATGCCCAGGTAAATTCCTACTATCACAAGCATGACAAGAGTCAGTCGTAACGAAGATATGATATGATTTTTCATTTTGATAAAAATTTAAGGTAATAAAATGGGGATGGAAGAATGACCCGTATTAATATGTTCATGGTTCAATGTTAAAAGAACAGGCTGATAACCAGGTCAATCAGTTTTATTCCGATAAACGGGGCAATAATCCCTCCCAGGCCATAGATCAACAGATTCCTTCTCAGCAGGGCACTCGCACCGATCGGTTTGTAAGCAACGCCTTTCAGGGCAAGCGGTATAAGGATCGGGATGATGATCGCATTGAAAATAATGGCTGACAGGATCGCAGATTCCGGACTGTGCAGGTTCATGATGTTCAGCTTTTGCAGGGCCGGAATAAAGGTGATGAACAAGGCCGGAATGATGGCAAAATATTTCGCTACGTCATTGGCAATGCTGAAGGTGGTCAGCGTTCCGCGGGTCATCAGCAATTGTTTCCCGATTTCTACGATCTCGATCAGTTTGGTGGGGTCGTTATCAAGGTCCACCATATTTCCTGCTTCCTTGGCTGCCTGGGTGCCGCTGTTCATGGCTACACCCACATCGGCCTGGGCAAGGGCGGGTGCGTCATTGGTTCCGTCTCCCATCATGGCCACCAGCTTTCCTTCCTGCTGTTCTTTTTTGATGTAGTTCATCTTATCTTCCGGCTTGGCTTCGGCTATAAAATCGTCTACACCGGCTTTTTCGGCAATAAACTTTGCGGTCAGGGGATTGTCGCCTGTTACCATAACGGTTTTCACTCCCATTTTCCTCAGCCTCTGAAAACGTTCCTGGATCCCGGTTTTAATGATATCCTGAAGTTCTATGACGCCCCATACCTGTTCATTCACCGAAACAACCAGAGGGGTTCCTCCGTTTTCAGCAATCCGGGTTACGGCTTCCTGGGTTTCCTGAGGAAATGTATTCCCTGCTTTTTCCGTCAGTTTCTTAATGGTGTCATAAGCTCCTTTCCGGATCCTTGTATTTTCAAAATCGATACCGGATGTCCTGGTTTCAGCCGTAAAATCAATATACACAGGGTTTGGGACCAGCAGTTGCTCAGGTTTCAGCTGGCTTAATTCGATGATGGATTTCCCTTCCGGGGTTTCGTCCGCAACGGAACTCAGGGCCGCAGCTTTAATGAATTCCTCCATCTCGGTCGTATGAACAGGGTGGAACTGTGTGGCCTTCCGGTTCCCGATGGTAATGGTTCCCGTTTTATCCAGCAGCAGAACATCAATATCTCCTGCTGTTTCCACAGCTTTGCCGCTTTTGGTGATCACATTGGCCCTTAAAGCCCGGTCCATCCCTGCAATCCCGATCGCAGACAGCAGCCCGCCGATGGTTGTCGGGATCAGGCAAACAAAAAGTGAAATGAATGCTGCGATGGTGATCGGCGTCTGCGCATAGTCTGCAAAAGGTTTCAGGGTTACGGTAACGATGATGAAAGTCAGCGTAAACCCGGCTAACAATATAGTAAGTGCGATTTCGTTGGGTGTTTTCTGTCTGGATGCACCTTCTACCAGGGCAATCATTTTATCTAAAAAAGATTCTCCGGGCCTTGTGGTTACCTTCACTTTGATCCTGTCGGAAAGTACCTTCGTACCGCCGGTGACAGAGCTTTTGTCTCCTCCGGCTTCCCGGATCACGGGAGCGCTTTCCCCGGTGATGGCAGATTCGTCTATGGTAGCCAGTCCTTCGATGATTTCCCCGTCCATGGGGATCTGGTCGCCGGCTTCACAGAGAAACACATCGCCCAGCTTCATGTCGGCGGATTTTTTAAAGACCGTTTCCAACTGGAATCCGGGATGGTTTTCCAGGATGACTCTGGCCGGAGTTTCCTCCCGGGTTTTCCTTAGCGTATCTGCCTGGGCTTTTCCCCGGGCTTCTGCAATCGCTTCCGCGAAGTTGGCGAACAGGACCGTGAAAAAAAGAATGACGAAGACCAGGAAATTATAGGCAAAGCTGCCCTGTGAACGGTCGCCTGTCAGGCTGAACAGGCTTACGATGAGCATGACCACGGTTCCGAGTTCCACCAGGAACATGACCGGATTTTTAAACATGATTTTCGGATTCAGCTTAACGAATGACTGGCGTATGGCTTCGTTAACCAGATCTTTCTGAAATAGTGTCTGTGACTGATTTTTCATTGCTTTGAATGGATGTCGTTTGTAGTGAGGGGATGAGAGATTGAGAGATTTAAAAAATTAAAAATTTAAGCATTTAAAAATTTGAAAATTTGAAAACTGAAATTGGTGAGTAAGGTTAAAACTTCATTTTCATTACGTAATGATTAATCTTTTAATCCTTCAATCCTTAAATTTTTAAATGTTTCCAATCTCTTTAATCTTTCAATGTTTAATTCTATTTACTGAAATATTGCAGCTGTTCTGCGATCGGTCCCAGCGTCAGGGCAGGGAAGAAGGACAGTGCGGCGATCAGAAGAATGACGGCTAAGGTCATGAATCCGAAGGTTGCCGTATCCGTTTTCAGGGTTCCTGCACTTTCCGGGATGTATTTTTTCTGTGCAAGCAATCCTGCAATAGCTATCGGGCCGATGATCGGGATGAATCTTGACAGCAGCAATACAATGCCGGTGGAGATATTCCACCATGGCGTATTATCGCCCAGGCCTTCAAATCCGGATCCGTTATTGGCGGAAGAAGACGTGAATTCATACAGCATTTCACTGAAGCCGTGAAATCCGGGATTATTAAGTGTTTTGGCTCCGAATTCCGGCAGATAGGCGGTTAGGGCAGTACCCACAAGAATCAGGAACGGGTGGAATAAAGCTACGATCATGGCAATTTTCATTTCTTTGGCTTCGATTTTCTTGCCTAAAAATTCAGGGGTACGTCCCACCATCAGGCCACTGATGAATACAGCGAGGATAATGAAGATAAAGTAATTCAGGATGCCCACACCGCAGCCTCCGTAGAAGCAGTTGATCATCATGGCCAGAAGCTGGTTCATCCCGGAAAGCGGCATGGTGCTGTCGTGCATGGCATTAACAGATCCTGTAGAGATCACTGTTGTTGCAATGCTCCAGTAGGCCGAAGCAGCACTTCCGAAACGGATTTCCTTGCCTTCCATCGCTCCGAGATGAGGATCGGTGCCCATTTGGGTAATCAGCGGATTTCCCTGGGTTTCATTGATGATATTCGGAACGGTTAAGGCTATACAACCGATGGTCATGACCGCGAAAATAGTCAAAGACAGTTTCCTTTTCTTCAGGTAGAAACCTAATGTAAATACCAATGCAAACGGGATGATCATCTGGGTAACCATTTCGGTCATATTTGTCAGGTAATTCGGGTTCTCCAGCGGATGTGCGGAATTGGCCCCGAAAAACCCGCCGCCGTTAGTCCCTAGATGCTTGATCGCGATAAAGGCAGCTGCCGGACCCCTGGAAACATCCGCTTTCTGGTCTTCCAGAGTCGTGATATGGTCTTTACCTTCAAACGTCATCGGACTTCCGTTGGCAGAAAGGATGAAGGCGACTACAATGCTTACCGGAACCAGGATCCTGGTCATGGACCTCACGAAAAAATCGTAGAAATTACCTAATTCCGTGGTCGTTTTATCCTTAAATGCCTTGAAGAGCACTGCCATGGCTGCCATTCCCGTAGCCGCGGTTACAAACTGCAGGAACATGAGGTATAGCTGGCTAAAGTAGCTGACTCC
>Ga0070683_100000356_pt1 | contig 31602 bp, 25 predicted proteins | sample KBSC713LmetaG_FD_64662 | JGI IMG/M metagenome (GOLD analysis project Ga0070683, IMG submission 64662) | Corn rhizosphere microbial communities from Kellogg Biological Station, Michigan, USA - KBS C7.1-3L metaG | ecosystem: Host-associated > Plants > Roots > Rhizosphere ... | reverse complement strand
AAGGTAGTTCTTTCTTTTCCATAACTAAGAATCCCGTACTGGCGGGGAAATTGGTAAAATCTGGTATCCGTATGAAACCTTTCAGTTGGCTCTGGAAAATTTCAAAAAAAGATTTTTCGCAATGACTCCCCGCCGCCCCTACGGGTAAACCGCTCCCGCACCTTATTCTGCATTCCAACAGCACTGTTCATATTTGGGTTTGGTAAATCTCAAGCCATTTTCTTACATTTAGTATCATTAAAACTAACTATTATGAATGCAATTGAACGTGCAAAAAACATTATTACATCCCCTAATAAAGAATGGGACGTGATTGCCTTAGAACAACCCAATACAGGCCAAATCATCCTGGGCTATGTTCTTTTACTTGCAGGTGCCGCAGCAGTAGCCGCTTTTATTGGTTACGGTTTAATAGGTTTTAATTACGGTCTTTTTCATTATGCCGCCACTGGATGGGGAATCTATTATGCCTTGAGAGTTTTGGTTGCCGCGATCGTCGGAGTATTTATTAGCGCTATGGTGATAGACGCTCTTGCACCAAGCTTTGCTTCCGAAAAAAATATGGGTCGTTCTGTGCAATTGGTAGCATATTCTAACACTCCATTCTGGGTGGGAAGCTTATTGGCCATTTACCCGCCTCTTGCAATAATTGGACTAATAGCAGGCATATATGGACTATACTTGTTGTATATAGGGATGCCTAAATTAAAAAAGACACCTGCCGACAAACAAGTCGCTTATTTCGTAGTATCGCTGGTTACTATCATCGTTATAAATGTTGTGATAAATCTTATCATGTCGAGGATCGTTCTATCAGCAATGGGACTATCGTATGGTGTTCTCGGGTTATGAAAGGCTTCAGAGAAATTCGACAGGCTGTCTCAAAAGTCTTCATTGCGTTCCGGTCGCTATCGGGCGTAGTGAAGCAATGATGAGCGACGACTTTTGAGACAGCTTCTTTTTTATTTATTCTTTACATCATAACATCAGGCTGAAGTTCGCGCTTTAGAAATTCCGCTGTATAACTTTCCTTGTTGTTGATCATTGCTTCAGGTGCACCCTCAAATAAAATTTTTCCTCCTCCATCGCCTCCTTCGGGGCCCAGGTCAATAATATGGTCGGCTACTTTTATCACATCCATATTATGTTCAATGACTAAAACCGTATTTCCCCTATCAACTAATTTATTTAAAACATCCAGCAGATGTTGGATGTCTTCAAAATGAAGACCAGTGGTAGGCTCATCAAGTATGTAAAATGTTTTACCCGTATCTCTTTTTGACAATTCCGTTGATAGCTTCACTCTTTGTGCCTCGCCGCCACTCAAGGTAACTGCCGATTGCCCCAGTGTTATATAGCTCAATCCTACTTCATCAAGCACTTTTATCTTACGATAGATGTAAGGGACCTGCTGAAAGAAATCTACGGCTTCCTCCACCGTCATCTCCAACACGTCTGCTATGGACTTTCCTTTATATCTTATTTCAAGCGTTTCCCGGTTATACCGCTTCCCATTACATTTCTCACAATGAACATAAACGTCAGGAAGGAAATTCATTTCAATCACCCTCATGCCGCCACCCTCACAAACGTCACAGCGACCGCTTTTCACATTGAATGAAAAACGCCCCGCAGTATATCCGCGGATCTTTGCCTCGGGAACCGAAGCAAATAAAGTCCGGATGTCTGTAAAAAATCCACAGTAAGTAGCAGGGTTGCTGCGAGGCGTACGACCAATGGGCGATTGATCAATTTCAATTACCTTATCAATATGCTCAAGTCCCTTTATGCTTTTATATTCCAACGGTGTCACTCTAGAACCATACGCATGCTTTGCAAGAAGCGGGTAAAGAGTTTCATTGATCATTGTTGATTTGCCGCTCCCGCTGACGCCTGTGACAACAATAAATTTTCCGAGGGGAAATTTTGCATCTATATTCTGAAGGTTGTTCCCCTTTACTCCTTTTAACTCAATATATTTTCCGTTTCCTTTTCTTCGCTCTTTGGGTGTTTCAATCCTCTTATGACCATTCAAATAGCTTGACGTAAGTGTATCCAGTTTTAATAACGATGAGGGAAAACCTTGCGCCACGACCCTTCCTCCATGATATCCGGCCTTGGGGCCAATATCAATTAAATGATCGGCCGAGAGCATGATGTCTTTGTCATGTTCAACTACTAAAACGCTATTACCGATATCTCTTAAATTCTTTAATGCTTCTATTAAACGGTGGTTGTCGCGTTGGTGCAAACCGATGGATGGTTCGTCCAGGATATAAGTAATACCTTGTAGTTGCGAACCAATTTGTGTAGCCAACCGGATGCGCTGGGATTCACCACCGCTTAGTGTCTTTGACGGGCGATTCAAAGAAAGGTAAGATAGGCCCACATCCAATAGAAATTGAAGCCTTTCTCTTATTTCTTTCAGTATATCTTTTGCAATTATTTTCTGCTTGTCAGATATTCTCAACTCAATTCCATCAAACCAGGCGGCCAGGTTATCTAAATTCATATTGCTCAGCTCGGAAATATTCCTGCCGACTATTTTAAACCAAAGACTCTCCTTCTTCAGTCTTGCACCCCCGCAGGCTTCGCAGGGCTTCAGTTCCATATAACCTTCCGCCCATTCTCGCAATCCTTCACTATATCCATTATTGAACCAGCGTTTCAGCATGTTCACTATCCCTTCAAACGGAGATTGAGGATCGAACCGCACATTTTCTACCCCGATATCTACCGGAGCGATCTCTGCTTCATTGCCCTCTTCATTTCCGTACAATAATATATTGAGAGATTTTTTTGGAAGCTCTTTTAAAGGTTTCGCTAAAGAAATTTTATTCTTCCTGGCGATCTCCTGTACCTGTTTGAATACATAAGCTTCTCTTTCCTCACCCAATGGAGCGATGCCTCCTTCCGTAATACTTAGGTCCCAGTCTGGAATAATAGCTTCCATATTTACATGAAACATTGTTCCCAGTCCTTTGCAAACCGGGCATGCGCCGTAAGGCGAATTAAATGAAAACGAATTTGGAGAAGGTTCCTCATAGCTAATGCCCGTATCCTCGCACATAAGCTGTTTGCTGTATTGGACGATGCCCCCCTCCGCATCCCCCAATGATTGTGGGGACGTGGTCTTCCCTTTGGGAAGGTCGGGATGGGCTTGCAAAAACATCAGATCTTTTCCCAGCTTTAAAGTTTGTTGTACACTTTGGCTCAAACGTGATCGTAAGTCATTCGTTACCTGCAGCCTGTCAACCACCAATTCTATATCATGAATTTTGTAACGATCGACCTGCATTTTGGGAACAAGATCCTTGATCTCACCATCCACCCTCACTTTCAAAAATCCTTTCTTTCTTACGTCTTCAAATAATTCCCGGTAATGTCCTTTGCGACCGCGAACCAATGGTGCGAGAAGGCTTATTTTTTTTTCTTTGAATTTTTTGAAAATATTTTCTACTATTTCCTCTTCACTCCATTTCACCATCTTTTTCCCGGTATTATAACTATAGGCCTCTCCAACCCTTGCAAAGAGCAGGCGCAAAAAATCGTACACTTCGGTAACAGTGCCAACGGTCGAGCGTGGATTTTTGTTTGTCGTTTTTTGTTCAATCGAAATAACTGGTGACAGACCCGTGATCTTATCTACATCGGGCCGTTCCATTTCGCCCACGAATTGTCTTGCGTAAGCGCCGAAAGTTTCCATATATCGGCGCTGACCCTCTGCATAAATTGTATCAAAGGCCAATGAGGACTTACCGCTGCCACTAATACCAGTAATGACCACGAGTTTATTTTTTGGAATATTGATATCAATATTTTTCAAATTATGCACCCTTGCCCCGGACACTTCAATCACATCCTCCTGGGGTACATCATTATTAGTTGTACCGTTATTTATTTCTCTTGCCATATAAATTTTGGGAAGGTGCAAAGATACTGAATCCAGAGGCGCGAATGAGAACGTTTAGGCCACGCATTTACATCAAGACCACGTCGCACGGGAAATGTGCAACAGGTAATCATCCCACAATATTAAACGTGGTATCAAAGAAAAACCTGATATGGAAAAAGATTTGAGAACTTTTTTCTCTAAAAAAGATTTTTGGCACAGTATTTCGAAACAGTTGCGAAGTACCAATTTAATCACAACATATAAGCTAATAGAGTATGAAAAAGACCTTCTTTTTGGCGGGGATAGCAAGTTTATTGCTTACCCTGGCTGTCAATGCACAACAAGATAGCACAAAACCCACGCAAACAGATACAACAAACGCAACGCAACAACCCATAACTCAGCCCACGACTCAGCCGAGCACTCAACAACAAACTCAGCCGAGCACTCAGCAACAAACCACAGAACAGCAGCAAACAGCAGTAGAACAAAAAAAGTACGGAAATCCGACCGTTGATTCCATACTTTCAAAATACACTTTGCTTCCGATGCCGAACCCAATTACGACAGAACAGATTTTTCCGGTAATTGGCCAGTATCAGTCCACAACCAATGCGGATCAAAAAGTCACGGTTACACTTGATGATCAAAACAAGGGTTATGCATGGGTGGATGGTTTGCCGCAGGGAAAAGTAAAGGCTGTCTTAAGACAATCGCCGGCTACTTATAAAATTCCTGCTCAAAAAACAGAAAGCGGTACCGATGTTCCAGAAGGAACAATGATCTATAACAAAGACACAAAAACGATTTCCATAATGCTGGGTCGTGATTATAACGACCAGGATCCTGCATCTGCATTCACAAATGCAACAGCTACTACGCAAGATCAATCAATGACAAATGACCAGGGCAATAACGAATCAAAGATGAATGACCAGGCAAAAACAAGCGTAACAAAGACAAAAGGAAACAAGACAAAAACAAAAGCAAAAGTTGAAAAGAAACCTGAACCCTGGGTTTTCACAGGAACTAAGATCGAGCAGACAACAGCTGTTAATCAATAATAAATCTTTAGAACTTTTTCTTACAGGGACTAGGGACGTGATGGGCCCCGATTATTCGGGGCTCTTCTTTTTTTATTTGGACTTGAAGATTAAAGGATTTAAACCAGTCCGAAGCAATCATTCTGTCGAGATCATTCATTCACTTCAAAAAAATCGAGTTAATCCACCATTCGATAATACACAAACCCTTTATCTTTGCAACAGTTCTTTTATTTCTTATCAAGAAAGGCTGAGGGATGTGGCCCTGTGAAGCCTTGACAACCTGTCCCGTGACAAGGTGCCAATTCCATCCCGACAAGTCGGGAAAGATAAGTCAGATCAAAGCTTAGAAAAACTCAATTAAAATATTTAAAGCTCACCTGGTTTACCTGCCTGCCGGCAGGCACGGCCAGGTGAGCTTTTTTGTTTTTTATAAATAAATCTTAAAAACACATGTTAGTTGATAATTTCTCTTTACTTATGAAGGAAATTGCACTGTAATTTTTAAAACTAGAAGATGGAAGCACATAAAAAACTGGTCATAGGCCTTTTCGGTTTTGGTACAGTAGGTGAAGGCTTGTATAAAATACTTCAGCAAACTCCTTCCCTGCAGGCTACAATTAAAAAAATATGCATTAAGCATCCCGAGAAAAAAAGAAATGCGCCCGCTGAATTATTTACAACCAATAAGGACCTTCTGCTGAACGATCCCCAGATCAACGTGATCGTTGAAGTGATCGACGATGCCGATGCTGCGTTTCGTATTATAACAAAGGCATTGCGAAACAATAAAGATGTAGTTAGCTCAAGTAAAAAAATGATCGCTGAGCATTTACACAAGATCTTACAACTCCAGCGGGAAACCGATCGGTCATTTTTATACGAGGCGGCTGCCTGTGCCTCTATTCCTGTCATTCGTAATCTTGAAGAATATTATGATAATGATCTTTTACACTCTATCAAAGGGATCGTAAACGGTTCCACTAATTATATTCTCACCAAAATGTTTGAGGACAAGCTTGAATTCAAACAGGCTTTGTTACAGGCGCAACAATTAGGTTTTGCTGAAAGCAACCCTGCCCTCGATATTGAAGGTTATGATGCGGTAAACAAATGGGCGCTTCTGTTAAATCATGCCTATGGTATTGTTGAAACTATTCAGAATATCCTGTTCAATGGTATCCAGAATATCCAATTGAGTGATGCAACCGTGGCGAAAGAAAAGAATTATGAGATCAAATTAGTGGCTCAGGCAAAGAAATTGAAGAACGGAAGAGTAGCTGCATTTGTGCTCCCTCAATTTGTAAAGCATGATGACCATCTCGCTTTTGTGAAAAATGAATATAATGGCGTGGTGATCGAAAGTGGTTTTTCCGATCAGCAATTCTTTTATGGAAAAGGAGCTGGAAGTTTTGCCACCGCTTCAGCTGTTTTGAGTGACATTTCTGCGCTACGCTACCAGTACAAATATGAATACAAAAAATTGTACCATCACACACCCAATCAACTGGACGATAGCATTTTCCTCAAGGTGTATGTAAGTTTTGATGACTGGGATATTGTTCCAAGGGAGCAATTTGAATGGATCGAAGAGTGGCATGCAGAGCAGGACCGGAAATATCTTGTAGGTGTCATTGCTTTCGAAAACCTCAAGAACAATGATTGGTGGAAAGAAAATAATGTTTCACTCATTCTTTCGCCCGACCCCATAATAGAAGATATTGAAATTTTAAAATTGAAAAAGAAAAGCCTGGAATTGGCGGGTATCTTCTAAGAGGACTAATCACCCCATAAGAAAATACTAGAATCTTTCAGCAATGGCAGGTGTTGTGCAAATTCTTGGTTGAAAAGAACGCGAAACTGATTTACATTGCTGATGCTATCATAAAATCCTTTGTAATCTTTCCGGGGAAGATAAATAGCATTCAGATTTAGGAACGCATATTTATGTTCTTCTTTATTGATTCCCTCGCGAAAGCCATGATCACTGAGTAGCATGATGATGGATGCCTTCGGTTTTGTAAGGATATCTTCAACCAGTTCAAGTATTCGTTGATTGCAATATTGCAGGTATTCAACATAGTTCCCTCTATTCGTTTCGTGGCCGGGTAAAAGCCTTTCCATGGGCAGCTGCCGACCCTTGCTATCAAAATAATAAGGATAATGTGGCATCATCAGGTGAGCATAGACAAATTTTGGCGCATTCATTTTTTCAGAGGCTCTTTCTTTAACAGCCCTGATGATGTTTTCATTATTATGTAAATCCTCATAAGTCCTTTTTTCAAGACCCCATTTTAATTTCCATTTACCTGTTGAAACATTGTAACTGATATCTTTTAAGATCCGGCTGGCGAATGTTTGAGAAGTGATCAGGCTGGTACTACCAGGTAAAAAATTATCATAGCTGATCGCCGGCCGGTCTTTGACATCAAACATGGAATAATTGTAGAACAGGTATCCATTTGCCAATAAGAATTGTACCACGCTGCTATTTTCTATTTGCCGGTAACAATAATCAATATTTCCGGGAGCTTTCTTTTCCATGCGTAAATCGAGATAGTCCATGTTAAGGATAGAAGCTATAGAGAAAGGAGTATAATTGTAGTTACTGCGACTTTGTTTCGCCACGTAAAAACCGCGCTGCTCAAGCTGCTTTTCGAAGTTACTGTTATCAAAATGAAAAAGCTGCGCAAGCGAGTTATTACCGGAATATCCATCAACTATTATAAAGAAAATATCGGGCTTGGTACAAGTATCGCATTCCGACAACTTCCCCATTGAAAGATTGTTCTGATATCTTCTGTCATATATTCGTCCCGCTAGCCAAAAAACGTCCAAACAACAAACCACCAGCAAAAGGACATTGAGATAAAGAGTAAGTTTTAGTAACGATGATCTTGTCTTTTTCAACCGGCCCGCCAGGAGAATAAAAAGCAACAGGAGCAATGGTAGTATGAAACTGTATCTCGAAAAAAAACTGCCTTCAAAATATTTTCGCAGCACATCCTGGATACTTCCGAAAAAAAAGAAAAGTGCCATCAGGTAAAAGGAAATCATGGCCGCTTTAGTGAGATTGCGAAAAAAGAGCCAGCTAACTGCCGTGAGCACCACTACGCCTGCGAGGTATAATAACAATAAAACACTTGCGTCGCTTAGAGAAATGAAATCGTAATGCTCCACGAATCCATGAAAAACAAAAAAAAATGGCAAAAGCAAAATAAAGACGGGTGTTCTTTTTGCAAATAATGGTATCCGCATGGTAAAGCAAAGATATAACCAACACCACGAGTGGGCTAATTTGAAAACTGCTTTACCATCGGTGTGAAATCGAAATCCTCGCTTACCTTTACAAATTAATTAAAAGACCGGACTTACCCGGTCATTCTATGAGGGAATTATCAATTGTAATAACGGTAAAAGATGAAGAGGAAAATATAAAACCTCTGCTGGAAAGCATTCGCTCGGCGTTGAGCGGAATTGACTATGAAGTGATCCTGGTAGACGACGGCTCAACTGACAAAACAAAACAGCAGGCGCTGAATAACGCCGACGAGCGAACAGTTTTTGTTGAATTGAGAAAAAATTACGGCCAGAGTACAGCTATGACAGCCGGGATCGACTATTCGACAGGAAGATATATCGCACTGCTTGATGGAGACCTTCAAAACGATCCTTCAGATATTCCCGGAATGCTCGAATTGTTGAAGCGTGAGGATTGGGATGTGGTGGCAGGAAACAGAAAGAACAGGAAAGATGGCATGTTCCTCCGGAAAATCCCCAGCAAGATTGCAAACTCACTTATTCGGCGATTGACCGGCGTCTATATCAAAGACTATGGATGCACACTAAAAGTTTTTCGTCGCGAGATCGCGGAAGAACTCAATTTATATGGTGAGCTTCATCGTTTTATTCCGGTGATCGCAAAGATGCAGGGCGCGAAGATCACCCAGGTGGACGTAAAACATCATCCACGCAAATTCGGTAAGAGTAAGTATGGGATCGGTCGCACCTTCCGGGTCTTATCTGATCTTGTCCTAATGCTCTTTTTCCGTCGCTATATCCAAAAACCGATGCATTTGTTTGGGACAATTGGTTTCATAAGTCTTGGCATCGGCATCATCATCAACTTGTACCTGCTGATTTTAAAAATAATGGGTCATGATATTTGGGGCAAGCCTTTGCTCATTCTTGGTTTGATATTTTTACTTGGCGGCATCCAGCTTATCACTATTGGGATTCTCGCTGAAATAAGTGTGCGCACTTACTTCGAGTCCCAGAATAAAAAAACGTACACGGTGAGAAAGGTATATATGTCGAAGCAGGAAATAAAGCCTTCGCTAGAAATCACGGTGTAGTCACGAATGTCTCTTAAAACACGAATTAAGACGAATTACTGGAAGACCAAATTCGTGTTCCACATCACTGTCTAAGCAACAACTTTTTGTTTTCCGCAAACCAACTGTGAAACTTTTCCAGCCCGTCATTCAATGTTGTACCCGGTGAATATCCAAGTAGTTTTTTTGCTTTGGAAATATCAGCAAAGGTCTTTGGAACATCGCCAGGCTGTTCCGGGAGTTGCTCAATGATCGCCTTCTTGCCTATCACTTTTTCAATTGAACTTATCAATTCTTTTAACGATACAGAGTAATTGTTGCCGAGGTTAAGTATCTCAAAATTGGTTTTGTCGTATTTGGTGGCTCCAATGATTCCCTGTACCGTATCATCAACATAAGTATAGTCCCTGCTCGTAGTACCGTCTCCATACATCCCGATCGGCTGGTTGCTAAGGATCGCTTTTGTGAACTTATGAATGGCCAGGTCGGGGCGTTGACCGGGTCCGTAAACTGTAAAAAAGCGAAGTGCGATGAACCGAATATCAAACAGTTTACTATAAACATGACCGAGCATCTCACCGGCAAGCTTGGTCATTGCATAGGGGCTGATCGGCATTAATTGTTCTTCCTCTTTCCATGGAAAGTGATCGTTAACACCATACACACTACTGCTGGACGCAAAAACAAATTGTTTGCATTTTATCTCTTTGGCAAAATCGAGAAGATTTTGCAACCCGATTACATTTGCCCGTTGATAAGAAACAGGATCTAAAATGCTTGGCCTAACTCCTGCTTTCCCGGCCAGGTGTACGATCACGTCTACCGGGGATCCGATCTTTCCGGCAAGCTCTTTTGAAGAGACTATTGAAATATCATCATTCAATAAGCGAAAATTTGAGTTGTCCTTAAACCCTGAAATGTTCAGTTGTTTGATCTCTTCTGAGTAAAACGGGTCGAAATCGTCAAGGCACGTTATAGAAATTTCTTCTTTTCTGGCAAATAAGTGATGTATGAGATTACTTCCAATAAAGCCAGCGCCACCGGTGATTAGATAATGCATAGTGTCAAAATTTAGCCTACAAGTCAGGTTTGGTACAAAATAAATACGAAAATATCTGATTGTCATCGGAATTTTGACTTATCAGGCATCTTTTCAATGTCCTCCCTCGTTCTAATAGTGAAAAACACAACATGAAAATCGGTATCGACGCAAAATGGCTGTTTACCGGGCATATTAGTGGAAAGCTGTTCATTCAAAATATGCTACCTGAGTTATTTGCTTTACACCCCGAGATAGAATGGCATATTTTTCTCGATAAAAGAAACAGAGACCTTGAGCATCCTTTTAAACACGACAATATAAAAATTCACTATATCTGGGCTAAGTTCAATATGCTATCCAACTTGATGATTCTTCCCCGTTACGCAAAACGGTTGAAATTGGATGCCGTCTTATTTCAGACGTTTTTTATGAAGAAGGGCAAGTTCAAGTCGATCGTTTTTATTCACGATATCTTATTCAAAAATTATCCTCAGTTCTTTACGTGGAAAGAAAGACTTTATTTCAAACCGCTAAAATGGATCACATCATCAGCGGACAGGGTGATAACCACTACTGATTTCGTGAAGAATGAATTGATCCGGTTTCAATATACCAGGCCGGGCCAGCCAATTGACCTGGCGCCTTCGGGCGTAACAAACATCTTTAAACCGTATTACCGGCAAGACCCAACATTTTTACGCGCGGTAAGAGAGAAGTATAAGCTACCCGAATTCTATTTACTTTTTGCCGGGCGCCTGAATGCAAGGAAAAATATCCGGGGGCTAATAAAATCCTTGCGGTACCTCGATGATAGAAGTATTCCGCTTGTGATTGTAGGGGAAGAAAATTGGAAGGCTCCCGGCATAGACGAACTCCTGGCGCAAAAAGAAATAAAGGAAAGGATAATATTCACCGGGCTTGTCACCGATGATGAGTTAGCCGCTATCTATTCTATGGCGAAGGCTTTTTGCTTTCCATCGTTTGCTGAAGGTTTTGGTTTACCACCGTTAGAGGCCATGGCTTCTGGAGTACCTGTAGTAGTTTCGGATACTACTTCAATGCCGGAAGTATGCAGCCATGCTGCTTTGTTTATAGATCCGGGTAATCCAAAAAATATAGCGGATAAATTAAACAGCCTTCTAAGAAATAAGACACTTTATGAACAAAAAAAGAGAGAAGGACTGGAATGGTCGCAGCAGTACACATGGAAAAGAACGGCAGAGGGAATCATGCAAAGCATTCTGTCTGCTGTAAAAATGTGATCAAATGAAAATTGGAATACTTGGAACAAGAGGGATTCCCAATGCCTACGGCGGATTTGAGCAGTTTGCCGAGCATCTTTCAATTGGCTTACATGAAAAAGGTCACGAGGTATTTGTATACAACTCAAGCTTGCATCCTTACAAAGAGAATGAATGGAAGAATGTTCAGATCGTTCATTGCCGGGACCTGGAGAATAAATTGGGAACGGCCGGCCAATTCATTTATGATTTGAATTGCATTCGCGACGCAAGAACGCGGGATTTTGATATTCTTTTGCATCTTGGGTATACAAGCGATTCACTTTGGCATCGGTTATGGCCTGTCAAAGCGATCAATATCGTGAACATGGATGGGTTGGAATGGAAGCGAAGTAAATACAACAAGATCACCCAGCGCTTTTTGAAATGGGCGGAATCCCTGGCCGCAAAGAATGCGCACACCATGATCGCTGACTCCCCGGATATGCAGAAATACCTGTTAAACACCTACGGAAAGAAACCTATGTACATTCCTTATGGAGCAGATATTTTTTCTAACCCTGATCTGTCCAAACTTAAGAAATATGGTCTTCAACCTCACAAATATTTCCTGTTAATCTCAAGGATGGAACCCGAAAATAATATTGAAATGATCATTAAGGGGCATCTTGCATCAAATCATCCTTATCCGCTGTTCATTATTGGTACCATTACAAACAAATTTGGGCGTCATATTACTTCCACTTATAAAAACCCAGTTGTAAAGTTTTCCGACGCGATTTATGACCAGGGTGAGTTGGATAATCTCCGTTATTATTGTTCGCTCTATTTTCATGGCCATTCAGTTGGCGGAACAAACCCTTCACTCCTTGAAGCCATGGCCTGCGGATGCCGGATAGCCGCACATGACAATCAATTCAACAGAGCAGTGCTGCAGAATGAAACTGATTATTTTCCCAGCGAAAATGACGTTGCGAGGATCATCAATACTCCAAAAGATCCTTCAACGATCAATCAATGGAAGAAAGTAAATATGGAAAAGATCAGGAAGGTCTACAACCAGGAAAAGATCATTGATGAATACGAAAATCTCATGCTCAGTTTGTGCGGCCAATCGAAACTGATCATCCAACCGCCGGTAGCAAAGGCCGTGTAGTGATCACTTTCCCTGTCTTCACATCGAATTGAGCAAACACGTTTGTAAACGCAAGTATCCAAATGACGTACTCGGCGACATTGGTGATAAAGCTTCCTGCAAATTGAAATACGAATATGAACAGGAAAAGCCATAGCCGGTAGTAGTTTGCCCAAACCCTTGTCTGAAAGAAAAAAAATATCTCCAGCATCATTCGAAGACTTACTCCGGTCCATCCAAGTATTGTGTATGTTTCCGCCACAGCATTGGGTATAGTAGCCACAAAGTTCTCTCCATACATGTAATAGTGACGAATCACATCCTCGCCGATGATCTTTATCTGGCCAAAACCTACACCCCAGTATTCATCTTTTTTTTCAAGCAATTTGTTGGCTAAGAAAAAAGCATCGGATGTTCTTCCTTTTCCCGAACTGTCCCTGCCTGAAAAAATATTGACCAGTCTCAAAACAAAAAAACTATTTCGAAAAAAGAAATAAACGACACCGGTGAGCAGGACCGAAAAACCACCGAGGAAAAATAGCCCATTAAAAACCCTTCGTTTTCTCAGTAGCGGCCGGGAATGAAAAATAAATGTTACAAGTCCGGAGAACAAAAGCGCCGCAATCACTCCAAACGAAAATGATAAAACAAGAGGCAGGAAGATCATAAACAAAAGCAGCCATCCTTTTATTTTATTCCACCGGAAAAGGTATTGAAGAAAGTAAAAACAGAACAGTGGCACAAAAAGAGTCGCATAATAGGATGCTTCGTAGGTAAAAAGTTTCAGCCGTCTGAAATCTTTTACTCCTGCTGTCAGTTCCTGCTGGATCCAAACGATGTCATTCCAGGGAGTGAAATACAGAACAATGGATGCAAGGCAAAGGATAAAATTGATAATGAGCAGCTTTCTGAATATTTTTTCAACGTCAAGGCAAGCATGTAAGAAAGTATAAACAGCCTGGCAAAAAATATAAACAAAAATCACGTTTAACAAAGAATAGAAATAAACTTTCCTCACGACATCAACATACAAAACATGTACTGCAATAAAGGGCGCAAGGATAATGATGAAGGGAAAAACTACTTCCTTTTTTCTTGTGAGCAAAACCCAGATATAAAAAAAGGGAGCTAGAAGAGCCGTATACGTCACTCCAAATGGCAACGCCACCGAGTTGACAAAAAAATAGATAAATGCAAAAGGAAAGTATTTGTTTACCTTCATAGACCTTATTAAATTACCTACGGCGTCAACTTTCCCAACTACAAATCACACAGAAAGGTTGCCTGTAGCGTTTAATATCAGAAAGCAACTAAAGGTACTCATAGACCGATAAGAGTTGGGCAATAATATTATTTTTTAAACCATATGAGAAACGGAAAAGAGCAACATATAGCTTCTGACGACATCGATCTCATTAATATAGTAGAGAGAGCTTTCCTGTTTTTCCGCAGATATCGAATTGCTTTTATCATTGCCATAGTTGCGGGCATCGCGCTAGGTTGCGTCAAGTACTACACTTCCGGGAAAATCTACAAGTCGAGGCTTATTGTTCATTCCTCATTTCTCACGAATCTCGAAGAAATAGAAATTATCAGCTACTGGAATGAATTGTTAAAAAGGAATGAGTATAGCGCACTGGCGCAATCCTTTAATTGCAATGAAAACATGCTTCAAAATGTGTTAAGCATTGAAGCCTCCGAAATACTAAAAAACTATTCAGCTAGTAATCCAAACGGGTTTTACATCGATGCGAGGGTAAAAGACAACGCTGTACTCCCCGAACTACAAAAAGCGCTCATATATGGTCTAAATAACACGGAGTATGTAAAACAAAGACTATCGCTAAGAAAAAAAGATCTTGAAACTCTTATCGACAAAGTGACCGCTGAAATTCAAAAATTGGACTCCGTAAAAAAAAGTATAGAAAGGGTCATCACTTCCGGGGAAAAGAACTCCAGTTCATTCATGCTTGATATACCTGGCGTAAATAAAGAGTTTATCGACATGAATGAAAAACTTCTCAGTTACCGTGAAGAATTACAATTTAGCACCAGCGGCATACAGGTTTTACAAAGTTTTGTTCCTTTGAACACACCCGTCAGCATTAGCTTAAGAGTAATGATCCTGATAGGTATTCTTCTTTGTCTTTTTCTTGCATTCATTTTTACGGTAGTACATTCGGTGTCTGAGCGATTGAAAAAAAGAGCATCCTCAAATGCCTGAAAATAATTATACCAGGGTATTTAATGATATTTTGTTCTTGCTCTACCTGGCCTTTTTTGTAAGCCTGGTATTCGCCTTCCGGGCGATTAGCAGTATGTCTATTGGTTTAATACTTGTCGTGGGCTTGATAAAAAACGGAATCGAACAAAAAAAAATTACTAATCGAAACATTCTAAATCCCCTTTTGATCTTTTGCGGTCTTCTCTTCCTTATGCAATTTCTGTCCTTACTGTATACAAATGATATGGAACAGGGATGGAGGAATATCCGGTTAAAGTCTGCACTTATTATTGTACCCCTGGCTCTTTGCTGCTGTGATTATATGTGCGAAACTACACGACGAAGGCTTTTAAAATGGTATTGCCTCATTCTTTTTGGTGCTTGTTTGTATGCGATCTACCATGCATTCAAAAACTACTCTCTCACGAATAATTCGTCAGTGTTTCTCTATCATTCCCTCGTTTCAATTTACTCTGGCCATGCCGTTCAATTCTCCATACTGGTCTTCCTCTCGCTTTTGCACCTGTTTGAAGCCCTGACTAAAAAAGAAATTGTCCTTAATAAATATTTCGACCTGTTTTTGATAGCGTTTTTCCTGGTGTTTCTTTTCCTGCTTTCATCAAAACTGGTCATTGCTTTTTTTCTCGTATACTTTCTCTACACAATGATCAAATCGTTCGTGTTTAACTCTATTAGTGTAAAATTCATAGTCCTTTCGGTTGCAGGTCTTGCTGTTTTCTCGTTGTTTATTTTTTCCACGCAAAACCGTATAAGCAACCGGTTCAAAGAGATTATGCAAACTGACTTTCATTTTCTCAAAAGAGAAAGATTCAATCCCGGCGATTATTTTAACGGCCTTCAGTTCAGGCTTCTCCAATGGGAATTTGTGCCTGGCATTCTACATGAAAAAAAAGCGTGGCTTTTGGGCGTAAGCCCGGGCGATGCGCAGAATTATTTGAATCAAAAATATATTTCCAAGAACATGTACATCGGTACCGTGGAAAGAGGCGACAAAGGCTTTATTGGTTACAATACGCATGACCAATTTTTAGAGTCCCTGCTCGAAACGGGTTTGATAGGAAGTTCAATTTTTTTGTTGATTTGTTGGTCTATCTTGAAAATGGCCTGGAAGCGGAAAAAAGCCGAATTGAGTTTTATAACAATTCTTCTTTTAGTATATAGTTTTAGCGAATCCGTCTTTGAATCACAATATTCACTTTTTATCTTTTTATTTTTCCCGTTATTTTTTTATTTGCCAAAAGACAAAGGAAACACGTGAAAAATATATTAAAACATGCGTGGTCAGTTCTTGAAAAAGAAGAAAGGAAAAAATTCATTGTTCTTAGTATTCTTGATGTCGTGATCAGCGTCATTGACATCCTTTCACTGGCCTTGCTTTTATGGATCATTAAGTTCTATATCCAGCCGGGACAAAATAATTTACCTTTCTTGCCGGGCTGGCTAGCCGATCGTCAGTCTATTTCATTTATCGCCATTTTCTTCCTTCTTTTCGGAATAAAAAATATTGCCGCGTTTTTCATAACAAAAGCCCAGTATAGCTTTATTGCGGGCGTAGCTGTCAGGATCTCGGGGATCAATTTATCAAACTATCAACAAGGTGAATTTAAGGACTTCGTCAACATAGACTCCTCTGTCCTGATCCGCAAAATTTCTTTGCAGCCCTTTGAATTTTGCCAATACATTCTTTCGGGTATTCAGCAGATCATCACGCAGTCTTTTCTTATCATTCTAACTATTGTCGCCATCATCTTATTCAATGCAAAGCTGTTTCTACTGCTATTATTGATATTGTTACCGCCGGTTATTCTCGTGTTTTATATCATTAAAAAGCGACTGACCCATGCCAAAATACAAATACGAACGACCAATGAGAAATCGTTTCAACACTTATTAGACGCACTAAAGGGATATGTTGAAGCTAATATTTATGACCGCAATGAATTTTTCCTGGATCGGTTTATAAAGCAACGACGCGTCTTCAGCAGGTATTTATTTGATTCCCTCGCGCTTCAGAGCATGCCAAATCGCATCATTGAAATATTTGCCGTACTCGGCCTGTTTATTTTGATTGCTATCGCGAAATGGTCGGGACATGACGACGGTACCGCCTTGATAACTATCGGCGCATTTATGGCAGCAGCCTATAAAATAATACCTGGTATTGTAAAGCTCATAAATATTACAGGACAAATAAGGGCTTACGAGTACTCGGTCACTGATCTTGTTGAGAAAAAAAAGGCGATTCCCGAAGCCACGGAAGTTAACCCTGTACCTCTTCATTCGATTCAGCTAAGGAATATTAGTTTCCGGTATAATGACCTTGAAGTGCTTAAAAACTTTTGTCTTTCGCTTGAAAAGGGAGACTTCGTCGGCATTATGGGCGAATCGGGCAAAGGAAAAACAACAGTGCTAAACATATTACTTGGGTTCCTTGCCGCGGATGACGGGGACATCTTGATTAATGGAGAGAAACTCGTTCCAGATGATATAAAAAAATATTGGCCCTCTATTTCCTATGTCAGGCAACAGTCGTTTTTTATTCATGATACCGCACTGCGCAATATTACTCTTGAAGAAGAAGAATACAACAAAAATAATTTAGCCACGGCACTGAGTGCGGCAGGTGTAAATGGAATGATAGGGCAATTTCCGGAAGGACTAAAAAAAATAATTACTGAGAACGGTAAAAATATAAGTGGCGGGCAGCAGCAACGTATCGCCCTGGCAAGAGCCGTTTACAAAGACGCTGATCTTATTTTGCTCGACGAACCCTTCAATGAGCTGGATGAAGATTCGTCGCTTGTCCTGCTAAAACATTTTAAAGAGTTAGCTGCCAGCGGTAAGATGATCATTATGATCACTCACGATAAAAAAAGCCTCTCGTATTGCAATAAAATTGTTTCACTAGATGAGCAGTAAAGAAACATTTGTTATTCTCAGCCCCGGCTTTCCCGAATCCGAAGCTGATTCCACTTGTCTTCCCATGCAACAGCAGTTTGTAAGAGCTTTAAAACAATTGTATCCCCAACTTGGCGTAGTGGTACTAACCTTTCAATATCCCTATCACCAACAAGAATATAAATGGTTTGGAATAAGAGTGATCCCTTTTGGAGGGAGAAATAAAGGTGGCTTGCGAAAATTATTACTCAGAAAGAAGATCAATGCTACCCTAAACAAAATATCTAAAGAGACCAAAATTGTAGGGTTATTCAGCTTTTGGTATAACGAATGCGCATTCGTCGGAAAAAGATTTGCTGACAAATACGGCGTCAAACATTATTGCTGGATATTAGGGCAAGATGCAAGGAAAGGAAATAAATATCCAAAGCTGTTACCACCGTTGCCAGGTGAGCTTGTTGCGTTATCTGACTTTATTCAAGCTGAGTTTGAGAGGAACCACGGGATAAGGCCGCAATTTGTGATACCGCCGGGTATTGACGAAAGGCTTTTTGACGATATGCCCGGGGAAAAAGTTATCGACCTTCTGGCTGTGGGTTCACTGATCGCATTAAAACAGTATGACATTTTCCTAGAGATAGTCGCAGAAATAAAAAAACAAATCCCGGCGATAAAGACGTTACTCGTGGGCAAAGGACCCGAGAACGAGAGATTACAATCGCTCATCAAGAAATTTGAGTTAGAGAAGAATGTGCGAATGACAGGTGAATTACAATATGCGGACGTACTCAGGCTAATGCGACGCGCAAAAGTCCTTTCGCATCCTTCAACATATGAGGGTTTCTCCGGTGTTTCTTTAGAAGCTTTGGGTGCCGGTTGTCATGTAGTAAGTTTCTGCAAACCCATGGCGGCCGATATTCCTCATTGGCATATCGTAAGAACAAAACAAGAAATGCTCGAAGAAACATTGAGAATTTTAAAGAACCCCGAAACAAATTACAAACCAACACTCCCTTATACGGCAGATCGGTCAGTTAGGCATGTTATGAACCTCTTCGGAGTGGATTCGCAGAAACAATAGAACGTGGATAAAAATTTCTCACCAATAAGATAAGAATGACGAGGTACCAGGCAACATAGAATCTATCTGAAATATCAGGATATAAAATAACACGGATAAATAAAATTACAGCTATCATTAAGGCGAAGAGTTTTTCAAATGGCAATTTCATTAGGGAAAGTTCGCTGTTGAAATTTATAAACAGCAGAGCCATAAAGATGACAAAATAAGAATGATTAATTGCGCTCATTACATGCTCATACATCAGCCTGGAATAATCAGTAATTGAAAAATGTGCTTCTGATCCATACAAAGGGTGAAGATGATCAGCAAAGTCATTATAAAAAAAGATACTCCAGCCATACTTCTTTGCTTTGAAGGTTATGAGCGTATAGCAAAGGACGAAGAAAGCAGTGATCAGTAAAAAAGTGGTCCTCCTTATTTGCCCATTCCATTTTTTACTAAAATAAATGAGACTGACCATTAGCACGCAGGCGATCACGTTATCCAACCTGGCAAATATTGCCAAGAGCATGAATAAAATGGCAACTGATAGAGAGGGTTTTTCAAGAATAAAATAAAATGAACTAACTAGTAACAATGCAGACAACGAATCAGGAGTTGAAAGCTTAGCGACCTGTATCAGCGGCGAAGAGATCATGATCAGAAAAGAAACAATAAATGAGATTGGCAAACGCAGATAAAGACTCAACCAGTAGAAAAGCAAAACTCCTATTAACACATATGAAATAACGGAAGGAAGAATTGTCGCCTCGATCAAAGAAAAACCCAACTTGTAACACAGATAAGCGAATGAGGTATACAAAGGTTTTACGGCATAAAATGGGAGTTGCTTACTAAAAGATGCATAGTCATTGGCCAACTTATACCTGTATGCATTCGAACTATCCGTTAATGACCGATAATCCCTGAACGGTATATTTTCTTTTGCAGATCTGTAGGCTATAGAAAATGCATCGGCAGGATTATGATGGTCCGTTTGTAGAATGAGGACTGAATAAGGCAACAGGTCCCAATTATAGAGCGGCCTTTTAAAGCAATAAAAAGCAGCCACGGCAAGACAGCACAAATAGGCTATCCAAAACAGATTTCGTTTCATGAAATGTACAAAGAAACTCTAATTTTTGTTGACTGACATAAGTTGCATGGCTTTCTCAAAAACCAATTCAGGTGAGTACCTCGTTAAACAATGTACATCTCCGTACCTGCAGGCTTCCTGCATACAATTTCCGCAGGGAAGATCGGATGAATCAAGAAACGCACTGTGTGCACCCAATGGCCTTGTCCAATCACTTCTCGTGCTTCCAAATAACGCCAGGGTTGGAATTCCTAAAACCCAGGACATATGCATCAAGCCCGAATCCTCAGACAACACAAATTTTGCCCGTTGCAAGATAGAAAATGCTTGTGAAGGAGTGGTTTGATTGACAATGCATACGGCCTGTTCTCCCAATTCCTCTTTTAAATAGTCAGCTTTTGGCGAAATAAAAGAAGTACCGAGAATCAAAAATTGAGTATTAGGAAAATGCCTCTGCCAAAGCTTAGCAAATGAAGCAAAATTGGCCAATGGCCAATTGCGTGTGGGAAAGGCAGCGGCAGGATTTAATACCACCAATTCACTGGTCGCATTCCATCCATTCCTTTTGAGAATGCTGCCAGCATCGGGAGGAGATCGAAATTGAAAACAGGGATCAATTGTGCTTGTGCCCAGGTTAACGGCTTCAATGGTAAGACGGGTTCTTTCACCTGCAGCGTTTGACGAGTAGCGGTCAAAGATTGACCAGGCGAATGGATGAATCATTTTTCTTACCAATTCACTCAGATTATTATTCTGCAGGTCGATCACCACTTCATACCGACGTGCAAGAAGACCCGGTAAAAGAAGAATTATATGACCGAGTTGCTTCTTGAAATTCCTTCCCCCGCCTATTGAAATTACCTTGTTAAAAAGCAAAATACTTTTGGGAATGTCATTACATTCCTTCCTCGTTAGAAAATCAATTCTGGTGGACGCCGGGAGCGAACGCCGCAAATGCTGTAAATAGGGAAGCGTAATAGTTACATCGCCCGTGGCTTGCAGGCGTATCGCAAGTATTCGCTTCGGGGGTTGGTCTTTTGTCCACGGTTTCGCACGAATATGGATATCATCATAGTTTTGGTGATTTATCATCCACTGCAAAAGAGCCTTGCTCGTTTTCTTCAGGGGAACAATGCTGAGAGGCTTGTATTTCCAGGCGATCAAAAATTTTTTAATCGCTTCCTTTCGCTTTGTATGGAATAAGCAATCTTCTCCAAAATTTATGTACAACTTAAATAATGCCTCGTTAACAACCGACGCAGGCAATTCTTTTCTGTGAGTCTTTATTACCGACACTCCCAATTCATATCCCTTTATCCAGTTGGATCCGCTGTCATTAGCGCTATGCAGGCGACGATAAAGCAACGGCTCGTAAAGAACGACCGCCTTAAACCGGCCAGCGAGTCTTATGATAAAGTCAATATCGGAAAAGGGCTTTGATTCGTCGAATGTTCCAATAATATCCAGGCACTGCCTGCGAAATACAAGTGATGGCGTAGTTGTCGAGATCTCAGACTTAAAAATGGGAATAAAGATATCGCCATACCGCAAGCCTTCTCTCTGCTTGTAAAAAAAATCAAGGGGTTGATTGAGATTCCGGAAATTGAATCCTCCTGTAAGAGAAAAGGCCGCGTCTTCGTATTCCGCTAATACGGAAACCTGCTTTTCAAGTTTTGTTTCTGCCCATAGGTCGTCGGAATCAATAAATGCGATCAGTTCGCCATTCACTTTTTCAAGACCGATATTTTTTATTTTTCCGTTGATGGCGATCCGCCCTGCCTTATAAAACCGTATTCTTTCGTCATTTATTTGTGACACTATTCCTTCTGTGGCATCGTCGGAACCATCATCAACGATTATCAATTCCCAATGCTGGTACGTTTGGTTGCGTACGCTTTGTATAGTCTCACCAATATAAGCAGCCCGGTTATAAGTGGGCATGATAATACTTACTTTGGGAGACGTGCGGGACATCAACAAATGTAATTTTCTTAGTTTTAATTATGAACCCTATAAAAAGAATATTAAATGAATTGAATGGCCTTCATTACCGACAAGAATACCTCTGCTTAGCCAAGGAATCATTCCCAAATCCAATTCATGTTTACCTTGTTGAGAGAAAGCGGATCGTCAAAGATATTACCAGGGAACACATATTTACGGGATACCGTCCGTTGATCTTTACATTCGCATCATCTGTTTTTAGTCCCGGCCAGCCCCCTCCCAATGTCGAAGTCATATTTAGCCAGAAGTCCATTCAACCAAACGGCCTTTTTAATAAAAGAGATGCCCTTGCCCGGCTTTCTTTAAGACTATTACGAAAACAAACGATTGACAACAAAGAGATCTGCCACTATGAAGGAAGTCATGGACAACATCATTTTCTCTCTTTCTTTCATCAGTATGTCATCGCGTTGAACAACCAGCTCTACAATAAGAAAAAGGAAAATGTGTTTCTAAATAATAACCTCTATAAACAGGTACAAATTGCTTATTCTGTTCCTCGCATCATCTCATTAATTACGGTTAGCACAGGCGGATTATATAATTTGTTCCCTACCGATCTTCATGGACCGCTCGATGAACATTATTATATCAGTTCCCTCAGGCATGGCGGTGAGGCATGCAAGCAGGTGGAAACTGCACGAAGGGTCGTTATGTCACGTATACATTCCGACGCATACAAAACAGTTTATGGCCTGGGTAAAAATCATATGCAAAAATTAAAAACAAAAGAAAATTTTTCTTTCAGTGAATCGCTGTCGAAAACTTTCAATTTTCCTTTGCCAACTTCTTCCTTATCATATAGAGAATTGGAACTAGTTGAATCTTTCGAACGGGGGATTCACAAACTATTGCTTTATAAAATAATTTCGAGTCAGCTGGTGAACAAGGCCCCTTTTACTCTTGCACATATTCATAATTCTTATGCTACATGGAGGCATCATAACAATTTACCGGGGAATTATTTGTTAAGGTAGCGATCCTTTTATGACTAGGCGCAAAGCCCGAGGTAATGCAAAACGGCTCCTCGTGACCCTTTGCGTCCCGGCGCCTTTGTCCCTAATCGGATAAGAGGACTCCTTTTGGCAGAGGCTTTGCTTTATGGCGCAATTTCTATGGGTATCTTTGTTTGACGAATAGAAAGTTATCAGAAGAAAGACTTATCGAATATTTAAAGGCATCATAAGCATCGGATTTCAAGCAACTTATTGGTAAGATCATTCGATATGAGTTTAGACAACCGGCAATAATTCTTATTGATGAGCAAAGTCTTGTTATTCAATCCACGCAGCGCTAATTCGAAACCACGAATTCCGAATTCAATTCTTTCAGTAGCATCTGCTATCGAGGGATTATTTGATTATGTTATCGTAGATGGAAATATGGAATCTGATCCTGCTGAAAAAATATTCAACTACTTGCAGCAGGGCACATTCAATTATTTTGGTCTTACCTGCATGCCCGGGCCGCAATTGAAACAAGCTATTCCCATTTCAAAAAAAATCCGCCAGCATTTCCCCGAAATAAGAATTATCTGGGGGGGATACTTTCCCTCGAACCAATCAACAGTCGTTTTGAATTCCGGCTATGTAGACTTCGTTGTCAATGGCCCCGGGGAAAAATGTTTTCCCGATCTTTTGAGATGCCTGGAGAATGATGCCTCTTATGAGCATATCAGTAACCTCATCTATAAAAAAGGCACTGATATAATAAGGACAAAAAAAGATGAGTTATACAACCAGGATGAACTTCCTTCCCTTCCGTACGAAAAATTGAACGGTTTCTATCCTATTCAGCGTTATCTCGGCAAAACTTATCTCGGTACAAAAACTATCGCGTATCATTCAAGTTTCGGCTGCCCATTCACTTGCTCTTTTTGCGCAGTCGTTCCGATATACAATGCAAGATGGAAAGGAAAATCTGCCTCACTTATTTACAAGGATGTTAAATATTTGAAGGAGAGGTTTGGAGGAAACGCAATTGAATTTCACGATAACAATTTTTTTGTATCGGAAAAGAGGGTCGTTGAGTTTTCCAATCTCGTCAAGAATGAAAATATGATCTGGTGGGGTGAAGGGAGAATTGATACGATCGATAAATACAGCGATCAATCACTGGCATTAATGCGGGAAGCCGGGTGCCGAATGATATTTTTTGGGGCTGAAACGGGTAACGATGCGATATTAAAAAAAATGGACAAAGGGGGTACGCAATCAGCCGCGCAAATCCGGGCTTTTGCTGCTCGTATGGCAAAGTTTGACATCATACCTGAATATTCCTTTGTCCTGGGAACGCCGGCTGATACGCCTGAACAGTCAATGAAACAAATTGAACAGGACATTGCATTCATCAAAGAAATAAAAACGATAAACCCAAACACAGAGATCATCATTTATGTATATAGCCCTGTACCTACAGAAGGTTCAGAAATGTACAAAAAAGTGCTGGAGACAGGGTTTCGTTTTCCTGAAAAACTGGAAGATTGGATCAGCCCTCATTGGGAATCATTTGATCTGAGAAAAAATCCTTTGACGCCCTGGCTCACTCCGGAGATGATCGACAAGATAAAAGATTTTGAAACGGTATTGAATGGATATTATCCAACGGTTTCGGATATCAGGCTAAGTAAATTCAAAAAGAAATTTCTCCATACGCTTTCGTCAATAAGATATAAAACAGGCGTATACAAAAAGCCCTATGAGTTAAAAGCATTGCAAATTCTGTGGAAGTATCGTCAACCTGAAATTGAAGGATTTTGAGTACCGCTGTAAAATATATTGTGGGTTCAACCTGGCAACCGTTTTTGAGAAAGTATCTTTCAAAAAAAAGAAGGTACCGGTATAAAAATATACGGCTGCAAGTTCCTTCTTCGGTTTTCCATCCCGGATTTTTCTTTAGTACACAGTTACTTCTAGATCAAATAAAAAATTGGGCATTACAAAATAAAAAATTATTAGAGCCGGGTGCTGGCAGCGGATTGATATCAATCTACGCCGCGCAACAAGGAGCTATAGTTACCGCCACCGATATTAATCCTGTGGCTGTTGAATGTTTAATAGAAAACAGCCGGCAGAATAATGTCAAAATGGACATCTTCAGGTCGGATCTTTTTGATGAAGTGCCGCCGCGGCTTTTCGATGTCATTGTGATCAACCCACCGTATTACAAAAAAGATCCCCAGTCATATTCAGACTATGCCTGGAATTGCGGCGCTAACGGTGAATATTTTAAAAAGTTGTTTTCCCAGCTCAGAAATTACATTCATGCTGAAACCAAAATATTGATGGTCTTGTGTGACGGTTGTGACCTGGCAATGATAAAAGAAATAGCCAGCGAAAATGGATACAACATGCAGCTTATTTTCTCAAGAAAGAATATGATCGAAAAAAATTTTATTTACAGCATAGAAGTAAGCCAATGATCGTATCGGACAATTTTGAAGAAAGGTATATTTCCTTGAGAGAGAAAGAAAATCGTCTCTTCACGGACGAGCAGGTGAAGTGGTTGCCTGAGATCGAACGCTCACATCCACACTACAAAGAGTGGGAGCTCAGGAAAATCTCCAGCAATAAGTTGGTCCAGCATCTCAGCAATAAAAAGACTGACCTCAATATACTTGAAGTAGGTTGCGGAAATGGCTGGCTGTGTCATGCCCTTTCAAAGATCCCGGGCAGTAATGTAGCCGGTATTGACGTCAACACAATCGAACTTGAGCAGGCTAAAAGAGTTTTCCACCATATCGAAAACGTTGAATTCTTTTATGGTGGAATTGACAATGACCAGGTCAGGAATGAAAAATTTGATGCGATCATTTTTGCGGCCTCCATACAGTATTTTCGTTCTCTCGGTGATATTATTTCCACTGCCCTCAAATTATTAAACCAGGAAGGTGAGATCCATATCCTGGATTCTCATTTTTACAAATCGTCTGAAGTTGAGACAGCACGCAAACGATCTTTTGATTACTATCGTTCATTGCAATTTGCTGAAATGTCAGAATATTATTTTCATCATTGTATAGATGAGCTGAAACCTTACAATCATAAGAAATTTTATAACCCTGATCTTTTTCGAAACCGGTTTATGAAAAACAAAAACCCTTTTCCCTGGATCTGTATTTATGCTTAAGCAGTCACTATATCACAGCTTCCAGCGATATCGCACATTGCAAACCGATGTTATCAGGGCATTACCGATCGTGATATTGATGCCACACAGTGCATGCAACTGCCAATGCATAATGTGCGACATCTGGAAAGACAATAAAAACCTGAAGCAACTCACCGAAAATGATATTACAGGTTTGCTCTCATCATTAAAAAAATTCGGCACCCGTGAAGTAGTTATGTCCGGTGGAGAAGCATTGCTAAATCCAAACTTCTTCAGGTTCTGTGAAATTCTTCGCCAACAGAATATAAAGGTCAGTCTATTATCCACCGGCTTGTCACTCAAAAGAAATGTTGACCAGGTACTGCGATGGGTCGACAATATCATCGTATCCCTGGATGGAGATGAAGAATTGCACGATCGCATCCGCAATATCCCAAATGCATTTCAAAAATTAAGGGAAGGAGTACGGATCATAAAAAGCATTGAGCCAAAATTCAGGATCACCGCAAGAACCGTGATCCATAAATTGAATTTCAGGGTGTGGAATTCAGTTATAGATTGCGCAAAGGAAATGGGATTGGACCAAATCAGTTTTTTACCGGCCGACGTAAGTAGTCACGCATTTAACCGGGAAGTGCTTTGGAATGAGAACCGTCAGCATGAAATACTGGTAGAACAAAATGAGTTATCTGAACTATCAGTGACGACTGAAACTATCATCGAGAACTATGCGGGAGACTTTGAATCACGCTTTATTGCCGAATCACCCGCTAAGCTCAGGAAGATCTATAGTTATTATGCGGCTTTTTATCACCTGAATCCTTTTCCTTACAAAAAATGCAATGCCCCATGGGTGTCAGCGGTCATCGAAGCGGACGGTACTGTAAGGCCTTGTTTTTTTCATGAACCCCTCGGTAATATCCGGAATAATTCATTGGAAGAAATTTTAAATAGCAAAAAAAGTATCAGGTTTAGAAAAGATCTCGACATAGACACAAACAACATCTGTGTCAAATGTGTTTGTTACTTGAATCTTCCACCAGGAGCGAGTTTAGGGTGAATTTAATCTATAGTGTATGAGCAAAATTTTGTTTACGCATTCTTATTTTCTCCGCTTTGATCCCAAACAATGGGCTGCCGGGCAGCCTTATGCCCCGCTGGGTACTTTATACGCCGCATCCGTAATGAGAGAAAATGACCATAAAGTTTTTTTCCACGATACTATGTTCGCTGAAAGTGCAAATGAGATTGTTCCGTCAATTGAAAGGTACCGGCCTGAGTTTTTTGTGATCTATGATGATGGGTTCAACTACCTGACCAAAATGTGTTTGACCAATATGCGTGAAGCCGCGTTTCAAATGATAAAGCTGGCTAAGCAAAGAGGTTGTACAGTGATCGTATCAAGTTCGGATTCTACGGATCACTTTGAACAATACCTGCAGGAGGGAGCGGATTTGATTTTAATTGGAGAGGCAGAAATTAGTTTGCATGAGTTAATAAATGCGATCACACAAAAACAAAATGATCTCCTAACGGTGCAGGGAATAGCATTTAAAAAAGATGGCGCAGTTATTAAAACAGCAAGACGAAACGTATTGAAAGACCTTGACAGCCTGCCATTCCCGGCGTGGGATCTCATTGATATGGAACCTTACCGCAAAATGTGGCTAAGGCATAAGGGCTATTTCTCAATGAATATGGGTACCACGCGTGGCTGTCCATTCAAATGCAATTGGTGTGCTAAGCCAATCTACGGCAACCGTTATAATTCAAGATCGCCCGCAAATGTGGTAAACGAACTAAAAATATTAAAAGCCAAATTCAACTTTGACCATATCTGGTTTTGTGATGACATTTTTGGATTGAAACCTGGCTGGGTTCATGAATTTGCCGATCTCGTCGAAAAGGAAAATCTTCATTTTCGTTTTAAGATACAGGCGAGGGCCGATCTTTTATTGCAGGAAGAATATATTAAAGATCTTGCGAGAGCCGGTTGTGAAAATGCGTGGATGGGTGCAGAAAGCGGTTCACAAAATATTTTGGATGCGATGGACAAGGGGACAACTGTGAAACAGATCTATGAATCAACCGGGTTACTAAAAAAATATGGCATTCATCCATCTTTCTTCATACAGTTTGGTTACCTCGGTGAAACGAAAGAAGATATAAAAAAGACGATCCGGATGATCAATGAACTGCTGCCTTATGAGATCGGCATCTCTGTCTCGTATCCTTTACCGGGCACTTTGTTCTATGAAAAAGTGAAAACTGATCTTAACGAAAAAGCTAACTGGACTGACTCTGATGAGTTGGCATTGATGTTCAGAAATACTTACCAGCCAGCTTTTTACAAACAGTTGCACCGGTATGTACATAAAACTTATCGAATGCATATCGCTCTTGAAAATATAAAGCAGATCTTAAAAAAGCCAGTGGCAGTGACTGCCTCAACACTCAAGAAGGCCGCTTCGCTCATTTACTATGCTCCCGCTACCTTCTTCGCCAGGCAAAAGTTATCAATGCTTGAAAGAAGTTCAACCGCGTGAATAAGCCTGCCGATATGATCTATGAACAACAAGCCGCAGCAGCATTTAACAAACAATCTGGTTCGTTTGATGATATATATTCGGCTAATGCCATTGTACAATATAAAAGAAAGAGAGTAAGAGATCATGTGGAAAGATTCATAGAGCCTCAAAGTAAAATTCTTGAATTAAATGCCGGAACAGGAGAAGATGCTGTTTACTTTGCTCACCATGGTCATTATGTTCATGCTACGGATATATCCGCAGGAATGCAGGAGGTCCTTTCGAAAAAGGTCCTTTCCCATGGACTTACTGATAAAGTGAGTTTCGAGCTTTGCTCATTTACCCAATTGGAAAACTTAAAAAATAAGGGGCCTTATGATCTTGTCTTCTCGAATTTCGCAGGGCTTAATTGCACAAATGAGTTAGAAAAAGTGTTGCGATCATTTTCTGCATTGCTTAACCCCGGAGGAATTGTTACTCTTGTTCTCTTGCCAAGATTCTGTCTTTGGGAAACATCACTTTTCATTAAAGGAAAATGTAAGACCGCCTTTCGAAGGTTTTTCAGCACCGGCGGACGAAAGGCACATATTGAAGGCGAGTATTTCCATTGCTGGTATTATGATCCTTCTTTCATCAAAAAAAATCTAAAAAAGGAATTCGATCTCCTGTCTTTAGAAGGACTCTGCACATTAGTGCCCCCATCTTACATTGAGAACTTTTCAGAAAAACATCCAAAAACTTTCAAGGTCTTAAAAGATAAGGAAGATAAATGGAGAGCAAAATGGCCATGGAGGTCCATTGGTGACTATTATATCATTTCATTCAGAAAAAAATCTAATCAAAATAGTGCGGATGGTAATTAAAGTACCATGCGACCTTGTCATTGTACCTGGTAAGAATTTGTTCCTGGAAGGCTTCCGGATTTGATTTTGAAAAATGTTTCCCCGTTACAAGATTCATTACTTTACCCTTGGAATTTTTCTGTCCATGTTGTTCCTTTTTTTTCCATCTGCTGGTGGTCCATTTATAAAGAAATTTGTCAAGTTTCTGTCCCGTGCTACCATTAAAGAACCATTCGGCAAACTTTTTTAGGCCCGATCCCTTCTCTGCAGTTTTTAAATTTCGTTTATGCTCATAATGAGGGAACCATTTCTTTGTCCAGCTATTTTTTTCTGAAAACTTATTCATCGTAAAAGTTCCGGCCACCGGAAGTAAAGTAACGATCTCAACAGCCGTGTAGATATTTTTTTCAGGAATGGTTAAAGCTTCTTCATCCACAAAATAGTTCATGCAAAAAAAATTTTGCTTGCCAACCAGGAATGTGAGCTTTTTAAATAAATGGAGAATACTTCTTGCGACCCAAAGACGGTTTGCTTTCGTAATAACGAAGAAATCGATGTCAGCTTTTTTATCAGCATAGTTTTTCGAAAGCGATCCGGAAACTGCCACTGCGCGCACATAGGGAAATTTATATAAGAACGCACCTATTTTGCCCGCCTTTGCAAGAAGAGGTTCCGCCCGCACGCTGCCCAGCAGCCTCTCTTCTGCGCGTTGACGGTTATTTTGAAGCGAATAAAATTCACCTACCCTGAAAATTGTTTTGTCTAACAAGAGCTGGACCAATGCGGACGCAAATATTTCATCGCTTATGTAGCATCCGAGAAAATTCTTTATATCCTTTTCAGAAAGTGGGTAGTTGAAAATGTCAAAGTAGATGAGAGTTTTCAAAATGGCCAGCTCCGCTTTTTTTTGCGCCAGGTCTATATCAAAGGCTGGAATCATGTGGTTAAAATTAAACCTTCTTCAGCCGAAAAACGAAATTTCACCGAGCAACCATTTCAAAATTTATACCGATTGTATTGTAGTCCCCATTTCTTAACCTTTGTTCATCCCCGCCCTGACGAAATGAACTATCATACGAATATTGTTCCGGCCCCGGTTAAAAGATCACCCATAAAGAAAGAAGGTTTAACGCCTCACGATTATACTATTTCCCGTCGAAAAACGTATCTGTCATTAAAAAGAAGTTTTGATATCGCTTTTTCTTTGCTTTTTATTGGTTGCGTATTTACCTGGTTATTCCCCATCATTAGTTTATTCATCATCTTCGATTCAAAAGGCCCTGTTTTTTTTGTACAACGGCGCATTGGAAAAAATGGCCGGTCGTTTTTGTGCTTAAAATTCCGGAGTATGATCATAAATGAAGAAGCTGATGAAAAGCAGGCCGAGGTAAATGATTACCGTATAACACGAGTGGGAAAGTTCCTGCGAAGAACCAATTTAGATGAGCTCCCGCAATTTATTAACGTCTTCACCGGTGATATGAGTATCATTGGTCCACGGCCCCATATGTTTTCTGATTGGACCCGTTTTTCTTTCGTAATCCCTGAATATAAATTCAGAAACCTGATGCGGCCTGGCATCACTGGTCTTGCTCAGCTGAAAGGCTATCACGGACCTACCCCTGATTATAGAAGCATTTCAGCGCGTTTTTATTGGGATGCAGAATATGTCCGGCAGGCGGGCGTCTTACTCGATATGAAAATTGTTTTTCGGACCTCTCTTAAATTCATCAAAAATTTTAATTCTGTTTGTTTTAAGGGAGATTGATTTGAGATATTAGCTTGCTACTGTAATTCTGTTCATCGCCGGTTGTAGCTTGTCCCGATTTGTCGGAATCACTCACCTGTACGTTCACCAAAGTGCTCATCTTTTCTTTGGGAGTTTGGGTCATTCATTCTATTTTTGCTGCCCTTCTAATTCAGCTTGGTGAGGTGGATGAGTGGCTGAAATCAACGGTTTGCTAAACCGTCATACGGTCTTAAAGCCGTATCGAGGGTTCGAATCCCTCCCTCACCGCAGGTTAAGTTTTGGTCTCTCGTTTTATGTACTGCGTTTACATTCTTTATAGTGCCACTATTGAACAATACTATTGCGGACAAACAAATAATCTCCGGATTCGTTTAGA